>ERZ773265.247-NODE-247-length-35132-cov-7.149756_pt1 | contig 35132 bp, 51 predicted proteins | sample MGYA00580512_ERZ773265 | MGnify/ENA primary metagenome ERZ773265 (study PRJEB29015, sample SAMEA2738169) | human oral metagenome | biome: human oral; feature: human-associated habitat; material: saliva | place: China | collected 2183 ... | reverse complement strand
TTACTCAAATCGAGATTCGTGTTATAATGCTTTTGTAAGACAATTATATAGAAAGATTTGGTGATAGACATGAGTTATAGCATGGATGATTACATCGATTATTACTACGAAACTGCAATGGAAGCTGAGCGAGATTATGATGATTTCATCGAAGTAGCTCTTGAGTTGTACAAAGCGTTGGACAATCCAGATAATATTGTGTGGAAGCGATACGACAGTCTTCTTTCATGGAGTCGTACACTTAGAAGCTCAGCTGGTCGAGAATTATGTAAACAATTTGAGCGATGGGATAGTGAGCTAAGACTTGATGTTTCTAAACAGCTAAAATCCAATGGATTGTGCGAAATTGATACACCTCAGTGTTGGGTAATTTTACCATTTACTGAGAACGGATGGACACTTACGTATGATGGTAAATTCGAAACTTTAGTAAATATTTTAACTCAACAGTCACATGGTGCTTTATTCGACGACATGGATAATCTTCCAGATGTTCATGATTATTACGAACGTGGCGAGCTAACTTACGAAGAAATCATCCAAGTATTCTATCGTGGGTGGCAGAATATTCAAGAAATTAGAGAGACTAAGATTAGTAAGATGAAAGATTTTTGTAAACAATTGCGAGAAAAAGCACAAGAATTGGAGCTTCGCATGAAGAATGCTGAGAGAGAGTTTTACCTACAAGATTGAGAATTACGTTTTTAGATAGGAGTTGTGATTCATGAATTACTACGACGCAAAAGAGATTTATGACGAGTTTATTAAAGAAACGGCGAAGCTTCAACTTGAGATTGACAATTTGGACAATGAAGTGGAAAAACCATTTGAGAAGCTTTATGAGTTACTTTACGGTGATACGCATGATTTTAATACATTGAGTTCGTTCTACGAATACCGAGACAAGGTGGCTCTGGAATTCGTTAAGGTCGTGCAATCACGTGGATTGAGCGTACATGATAAATATTTACATTGGTGGGTGTTACCATTCGGTGATGATTATTTACCACGAATGTATAATGGTGAGTTAGGTTCATTGTTTGAGATTCTGACTGACGATGAGTTGTCGTTTGAGTTTGGTGACTGCCATAGTGCATATGATTTCGATAGCTATTTGAAAAAAGTCGATTGTACGTACGACGACGTTGTCAATTTATTTCTTGAGCGATTGTCTAAAGTGAACTACATTCGAAGAAATGAATTACCGAAGATTAACAAATTGTGCAATGAACTACGAGAACAATTTAGTGCTAATGCATTACTTGAGGACTGTAAGAAATATATTTCAAGATAGGAGGATAAAAGATGGAATATAAAAAGGCGGAGAAAATGTATATTAAGTTCATGACTGAGGTTGAAAAACTTTACAAAGAACTAGAGAATTTAGACAATCACATTCGAGTACCATTCAAAGCATTTTGGTATTTGTTTGACATGGATATAGCTAGTTTTGAGAAACAATGGAAATTTGATAGTTGGAAGACCAAAACTGCACTTGGCTTTTACGAAGTAGTTCACTCACGTGGATTGAATTGGTCTGAAACACATGATGGTTGGGTTGTGTTACCATTCAATGTAGGAGACTTACCATATAAATATGATTTAGAGGTGGACACGTTGGTGGACATTTTGACGGATGGTGAGTTAAGATATAACGACTGTGGTTATTACGATGTGTATGAATTTGACGAATATATGAAAGAGATTCGCAATGAAGACGAAGCGATTAAGGTTTTTAAACGTGGATTGGAGCAAATCAAACTTATTAGAGAAGATAAAATTCCAAAGGTGAAAGCACTTTGTGAAGAATTAAGAGAAAGCTTAGATGCTCGCAAGTTAATTGATTATTGTGAGAAGAACATACTTGAAATTAAAGGAGAGAAATAAAAATGAGTTTAGAATTAGCTGAAAAGAAATTTAATGAATTTTTAGAAGAAGCAAGTAAGTTATACTATGAAATTGGAAGATTAGATGATGAGGTGAGAACACCGTATCGAAAGATTGCAGTGTCATTGGATATTGATGATGAAGACTTTACAGACTATCACACATGTCGATTTTACGATTGGACTAATAAAGTTCATAGAGAAGTACTCGACTTGGTGAAATCACATGGTTTATATGTCAAAGAAGAAAATAATTACTGGATTGTTTATCCATATGATGTTAGTGATACATTACATGAAGGTGATACGGGTTTTGATACACTATGTTGTCATTTAACGCAAGAATCTGGTGGATTCTCTTACGGTTCACCACGATATTCACTAACATTCGATGAATACTGCTGCTATATTCCAGAAGGCATCGACGTAGCTAAGACATTTATAGATGGATTGAAACGCATTGACGAAATGAGAGAAACGAAATTGAAATTAGTGGAAAAGGTCTGTGACGAGTTACACACACAATTTAGCGTGAATAAATTGTTAACAGACTGTGAACGATATGTTTTTGGAACGGAGGAAGAAGATGAGTAAAACAGTAAATGAGAAAGCATTTAACACGCTTATTATAAACGTGCTTGCGACTTGGAATCGATTGAGTAAATCTCGTAGAACGGTCGAGAAACCATTTTCTGAGTTTGCAGAATACGCGGGATTAAACTTAAATGCTGGATATAATGAACAAAATGAACGATTTTACACGTGGTGTGAAAATTTTACAAAAATTATTGAAGACAAGACCGAAGAACATGGGTTGTTTCTACGAGACATTGGTAACAAATGGATTTTGCTTCCAAATAAAGTAGATGGAAATGATGACATGGAGAATTTCATTCATCGTATGTTACCAATTGACGTGGATTGTCAATTCTTTAATAGTTACGGAGTTTTGAAATATGAGGTTTTTGCTAAATGTTTGAATGGATGTTCGGAAAATGAGATTTTATGGTTCATTGATAAAGCGAATGACAATGTGACGAAATTTTCGGAGAATATGATTGGCGAAATTGAGGAGTTTGCAGCTGCATTGAAGCAATACATTCATTTCACAGATTTTATTGATGATTGTGCTAGGTTTGTGAAAGGTGAGTAAGATGGTAGAAGATTTACGAAAAGAATACGAACTAGTAAAAGAAAAATACAACGAGTTTATGACTGAAACAGCTGAGTTTTTCCATGAGGTTTGGGGGTCGCACTATCTCATTCATAAACCATTCGACAACTGGGCACAGAAGTTAGGACTGGACATTGATGATTATTACTATGATTACGAACAGCGATTTTTCACATTCGTGGAAAATGTGGTTTATGATGTACAATATAAGGTTGAAAAATGTGGGTTTGAATGTCGAGATTTAGGGAATCGCTGGGCAGTTCTGATACTAAAACGATTCGACCAATGGACTCAAGATGACTTTAGTAGTTTGGTTCATCGATTGTTCGAAGTGAATGGTGAATTTGATTTCGGTACTAGATTTGAACCAACACCATTCGAGAAGTATTTATCTTTTGAGCAATTTGCGAAAGACCGTGAGCGACTAAGTCTTGAAGATTGTATGATTGAGTATGAAGACGGATTAGCTAGAATTGAATACATTCGAAATAATGAACTTTCGGTTGCACGTGAACTTTGTGAAAGATTAAACAAGTCATTGAAAGATGGTAAATTGTACGAGGATTGTAAATTGGCAGTTTTTGAAGGGAGACCAAGGCGATGGTAGACGTAAATATTTTAGAAAAACAATATAACGAGCTAGTGGAGAAAATGATTAATTTCGTCCAAAAACGAGTAGAAACGGACGTTAAGATTGAGAAACCGTTTGACCAACTTCGTGAGGAGTTACATGTCGATATGATGTATGAAACATTTAAGAACCGCTTTGAGTGGTGGACAGTTAAATTTGATGGTGAGGTTCAACTAGAAGGCAGCTTTGGTACACCATATTTTATTGAAAGTACTGATAAGTACTGGAGATTACTGCTATTCCGTAATGAAAAAGTGGAGTCAGAAGACCTATTTGACACTTACATGAATAAAGTGATGAGTCCAACGAAGACACTCTTTGCTTTTGGTGCAGTGGATGAACCATTACGATTTAATCAATTTATACAATCATTTAAAGAAGAAGATTACGATGAATTACATGATATTTTATGGTTAGCGTTGCTCAATGTAGATGACTTAACCAATCGTGAGTTGTCATGTTTGAATGAAGTGAGTGATGTGTTTAAACGTAATATTGAACAAACAGCTAAAACGTCATGCTGTGATTACGTATTCGGAGAACGCAGTTACTAAACGAAATGCTTTCGATTCAAGAGCGTATGTGGAAAGCGAGGATTAAAACAATGACATTTAACAAAGATGAATTCAAGACTCAATATGTGGAATTTCTGCAAGATGTTGAGATGTTAGCAGTCAAGTTGGAGCGGTCTGGTTTTGGAATCTATAGACCATTCAACGATTTCAAATCACGCTTGGAGAAACGAGATTCATTTGATGAAAATAGACTTAGATTTATGAATTGGTGCACGGAGTATGAAAATGATATTCGACGCAAGATTCATGCAGTAAGTGAGTATGCTTTAGTGGTTGACATTGACAACTGTTGGGACGTTTACATGATTCCTAAATTGGCACATGTACCAGTTAGTGAGTATTTTAATATTTTGGCACATGAGTGTTTGGAGTATTTCGACATAGAGGTTCATTTTGGTACGGTGGATTCACCGTTGGAATTCGATGATTTTGTTAGCTCTTTTACAGAAGATGAGCTAGAAACGCTTTATTGGTTGATTTGGCATGGTAGAATTGGCATTCAAGAACATGTTTTACCAGAGTTGGGTGACTTGATAGTAAGATGTCATCAACTTGATTTATTGGGTAAGCGTGAAGATACATTTGAAAGTTGTATGTGAGTAGTTTTTGATAAATAGACAGGAGATGGAAATATGACAATTGAAAGTAGATATGTACGGATGGAGTATAGAAACTTTATTCGAGAAGTTGAGATTGCAGCTGTGAAACTACTACGTTCAGATTTCAAAATTCGTAAACCATTTAAGAAATTACAAGAATTATTAAATTCGAATGAGTTGACTGGGACAAGTTTATCACTCACACAAAAAGCACGTTTCACCAATTGGTGTAATCGATACACAGAGGATGTACTTTGGGACATTGAGAACGTGAGTTGTGATACTAAAGTCATTGATAGTGATGATTATTGGGAGGTATTCACGCCAGTGGAGATGGCGAATGTGAATAGAGATGAAATATTTAATAAGATTGCTCATATTTATGGTAGTCGTATGTGGAGTGATATTCATTTCGGAGATGTTAATTCACCATTGAAATTCGATGAATTTATTAAAAATTTTGAACCAGATACTTGGCTAGAATTATATAACCAATTAGAACGATGTGGTGATAGAATGTCGGAGTATGTTTCTCCAGATATTGATGATGTACTAATAGTTTGCAATAAGCTAGATTTGATTGGTGAAAGTGAGAAAGTAATCACAGATTGTATGGATTATGTTTTTGGTGAATAGACAGGAGATGATAACATGACGTTTGAAAGAGAAGATATGCGTATGGCGTACGGAAATTTTATTGAAGGACTTGAAATGACAACAGAGAAGTTGCTACGTTCGAATTTTACGATTTATAGACCGTTCAACCAATTTAGAGAGCGATTGCGTTCGGACGAGTTATCTAAAACAAGTTTACCACTTAATCAAAGAGTGGCTTTTGTGACTTGGTGTGATAAATATACTAAGAATGTATTCGACGAATTTCAGAAATTAAGCGTGTTCGTCAAGATTGTGGAACACGACGACTACTGGGAAGTTTTTATGCCAACTAAAATTGCAGAAGTAAAACAAAGTGAGATATTTGACACAATCGCACATTTCTGTGGTAGTCCTATTTGGAAGGGAATTGATTTCGGAGAATTGGACTCTCCAATGAAATTCGACGATTTCATCAAAAATTTCGAGCAAGATGGTTGGGAAGCACTACATGGTCAGTTAGAACGATATTCACTTAGAATTTGGGAAGATGTTTATAATAAGATTGACGATGTGGTTGAAGTATGTAAGAGATTGGATTTACTTGGCAAAAGTGAGCAAACATGGTATGATTGTAAAAATAGAGTATTTGGTAAGTAGATAGGAGATGGTGATATGGTAGTAAGTGAATCTAACTTAAAGGCTAGATATGAGGTATTTACTAGAGTAGTTGACATGTTAACAAGTAGATTGAAACCGAGTGGATTTAAGATACGAAAACCATTTAGTAAATTTTGGGAACGACTTGAAAACGAGGATGGAGCTACCATTAACATAAGTAAATTCAATAAATATTGTGATGAGTATGAGATTGCTATGCAAAATAGAATTCATTCGGTCAATGAGGATGTAGCAATTGAGGACAAGGGTGAAAAGTGGGTAGTTTATATTTTTCCAAAAATGAGTAAACGAGCACGAAAAGATGTTTTTAATGCGGTTGCAAATGAGTTCTTAGGCTATCAAAGTAAGAACATCCATTTTGGAACAAGTGGTTCACCATTGGAATTTGATGAGTTCATTCAACACTTCAATGAAGACGAATGGGACGAGCTATATGACAAACTAGAACGCAGCTCGGAAGACATGCAAAAGAAAGTTGTATATGAAATCATGGATATGACTCAGATGTGTATTTTATTGGATAGTATGGGACAAAGAGATACTATTTACAATCAGTGCAAGCAGATTGTTATTAGTTAGAAGAATGGAGATGTTTAAATGGAAACAAGAGAAGAAGTTTACAAATTGTATAAAGATTTTGTGGAGTTACACAATGAGCAAGAACGTAAGTTTAAATCATTTAGAGCGGATTATAGTGAGGAAATGGACAATGTTCTTAAAGCGTTCAGAGGATATGATGATACACTACAATTGGCATTAGCTAAATGGTTCGAGAGTGCTGTCAAGGGATTTGATAACACATACGACAAAATCAAGGTCGAAGGCGATTTCAATGATGGCGGATGCGTTCTTACAGCTACGTTAAATGTGGATTTTGACAAAGAAGTTCACAAAGGACTAGGCAAACTGGGTAAATATATGGTCGGTTTATTTATCGATGATGAAGAAAGTTTCAACCAATTCGTTCTATTTTACACAATGAAATCTAAGTTAGATGACGTGACTGAACAAGAATGGAGCGATTTGGAACAAGAATTGAAAAATGCTCTCAACTTCTTGGATAGTGATATGAACACGTTATACGATGAATTGGTACGTGCTGCTAATTACATGTTAGGTAGAATTCACAATGAGGGACTTGGAATTTGCTACTATGATTTGAAACACATTATCGACCCACACTACGAAAATGCAATGTCAATTTACGAAACGTTGAATGAAAAACAACGTGAGATTGTGAAAAATTCACATGTTAAAGGATTTGATGAGAATTACGATGATTGGGTGGAGTTATTGTTATATGATTACGAGTCACTAGCGGAGATTTATAATTTAGAAAAACATGTAATTGAGTTACAAGAGAATTAAAGAACGGAGTTGTAGTTATGACAACAAAAGAAGAAGTTTATAAGCTGTATGTAGACTATGTTCAAGCTTATCGTGAGTGGAGTAGACGAGTTGGACTAAAAGAACGTGACTTTAGTGCAGAAATGAAACGAATAGCTGAAATATTCTACGATTTCGACGGTGGGGAATTTAGTGGAGCATTTCGAGAGTGGGCGTTTAGTTTTATTGATAAATTAGAAAAATATGTAAAACCATTCGGTATTGATATTGGACGTGACGTTAACGGTAAACGTGTATTATTAGCAGCCGCGCTTTCGACCAATGATAAGAAACACCATACTAATGGTCTGGGACGTTTAGGGTATGAAATGTTTGCTGACATTGGTGACGACACCGCTGATTTTGAACAATTAGGACTTCATTATTTGAGAAAGTCAAGACTTAGAGAAGTAACTGATGAAGATTGGAATGATATTGCACAATCGTTACGAAACGGATTAGTCTATCTTGAAATTGACTTAATGAATAAGTTATCGAATATTGACACTGTGATGAATAATATTGAACACAAGATTAAAACAGAAGCGTTGACTGACTGTGTAGAGTTCATGAGACCGTTGGTGGAGTACCGTTATGATAACGCTGTGGAGTTGTATGAAAAACTAGTAGAGCTGCAACCGAAAAATGAATATATTCAACAACTAAATGAAACGTTATTTGTTGAAGGATTTGATACTTTCTACAGAGTTATGATTGAGAAAGAACGCTCTATTCATCCACTATTGGTTATTACGTATAATTTGAAGAAGAATATTGCTCACATTGAGAATGATAGATTAGATTACTAGAGGAGGCTTCCAACAGTTAACATTGACTTATAAAAAGTTATAAACATATGTTGACTTTGATAATTTAAGAAGATGAGACATGATTAAATCGATGAAAGTTCAGCTTAGTCCAAACAATAAACAATTGACTAAATTGTTTCAGTACGTAGGATGTTCACGATTTGCTTATAATTGGACAATTGCTAGAGAGCAAGAAAACCATAAACAAGGAAATAAATTCTTGTCAGATAATGAGTTGAGAAAAGAATTCACACAGTTGAAGAAACAGGAAAATTATAAATGGTTAAATAATATTAGTAATAATGTGACGAAACAAGCAATCAAGGACGCATGTAATTCGTATAAGAGATTTTTCAAAGGAAAATCCAAACATCCAAAATTTAAAAGTAAAAAGAATTCCAAACAATCGTTTTATCAAGACAATGTTAAGATACAATTTACTGACACTCATGTAAAAGTCGAAGGATTCACGATGAGTCATAGGAAGAATAAGCAAAAATTAAATTGGATTAAACTTTGTGAAAAAGGAAGAATTCCAACTAATTGTAAATACATGAATCCACGAATTACTTATGATGGATTACATTGGTTCGTGTCAGTTAGCATGGAAGTAGATAATAATACTAATTCTCCACCTATCAGTGAAGGTGTTGGTATTGATTTAGGACTTACAGATTTAGCGATTTGTTCAGATAGGAATACTTATAAGAACATAAACAAATCACCAAAGGTGAAGAAACTAGAAAAGAAGAAACGTAGGTTACAACGTTCAATATCTAGAAAATATAATATGAATAAGAGAGGAGAACGTTACAAGAAAACAAGTAACCTTGTAAAAGGAGAACAAGAACTTTTAAAAGTAATTAAACGATTAACGAATATTCGTCGTAATCATTTACATCAAACAACATCTGACATCATAAAACGAAAACCAAGTTTCATATGCATTGAGGATTTGAATATAAGTGGGATGATGAAAAATAAGCATTTATCCAAAGCAATTCAACAACAAGGATTCTATGAATTTAGGAGACAGATTCAGTATAAGTCTGAATGGAATAACATTCCAGTAATTATAGCTGACAGATTCTTTCCAAGTTCTAAATTATGTAGTTGTTGCGGAATGATTAATAAAGATTTAAAATTATCAGATAGAATCTATCGATGTGATTGCGGAAATGTCATTGATAGAGATTTTCAAGCGAGTTTGAATCTAAAACAATATGGAGAAAATGTTTTAAATCTATAAATGACAAACTCAAGTTATTATAGATATGTACCGTTCGTTAAACGGGAATTTACGCTTGTGGAGAGTATACAAAAATGTGAGTAGTATTTAGAGTTATCTAATGCGAAAGCATACTCGATGAAGCAAGAATGGAACATAAAAGTTTTATAACTTTTTATAAGTTTTCAGTAACGGAAAAATAATGAGTTTAAATATTAATGCAACATTGGTTAGTGGAGAACTTCAACATCCAATCATTTTACCATTGAGTGAATGTACGAATGTGGAAATTGATGATAATTTACACGTTACTCGATTTAAAGGAGTCAAGTTTGTGTTTCCAGCACAAGATATTAGTGGCAAGGTTGGATACTATGAAGAAATGATAGGTAGATGGGTACCGTATTGGTTTGAAAACCCGGTAGAAATGGTTGGTGATGTTTACATAAATAACAAATTATTGCTACAACTACTACTAGCTGGGGATAAAAGTGAAATCCCAGTAAACGGGAATTCATCTTGGATTCGAGTGCATGAGGTCATAGGGATTAACGACGAATCATGGGTTGGTATGCATAAGCATAGTGGGATGCATAAAATATTTGAGTTGGAAGGATTCGACGCTACGATGACTATTAGTGTTTAGGGAGTGAGTACATGTCAACAACAAAAGAAGCTAGACAAAAGGCATTTAAACTTTGGACTGAATATGACAACAAGGCGAAACTTTCAGAGAGTACTGTTCACAAACTTGAGTTTTTGATACGTGGTGCGTATAAAGGAATTGAAGTTGAGACAGAAAGATACAAGACAGATGACTTACATCATGAGCTTTGGAACGATTGGTGTATTGAATATACACGTGACATTGTGAATCATGCAAGGAGTTTGGGATTCGAAAATGAACGTAATATAATATATACGTTGGAGTTTGATGACACGAAATACGGTCTAGACACATTTCGTGAGCATTGGATTAAGAACGCAATGAATGTGGATGGATTTTTCGCTAGGACGACTGACACGTCGGGAGTATTTCATCGCTTTATGTTATTTGAGGAATCGGTTGTTAAATTTGGACTGGTTAGTGAGTTGGATGAGAGTGGTTACAAGACAATTGAAAATCTAATCGATAAATGTATGGATTATCTGGTCAACGTAGTAGACGAAAGAATTCTACGATACCAAGAATTGCTTGAGTATGTTGAGGATAAACGTGAGAATGCTTTGAAGTCTTGTAAAGAATACATTTATGCTAAACTAGAAGAAAATAATATAAATTTGAAAGTCATCTGATTTGTAGATGGCTTCTTTTTGTGCTATAATTAACGTAACAACATATCAGATTGGAGAGATTTTAATGAGCACTAAAGATAAAGTTTTTGCGCTGTTAGAGGAATTTAAGAATGAGTTGAAAACAAGACTTGACACTATCTACGATTTACGTCAAGTAAGAATCGCTACTTATAGTGATTTTCAAGAACGCTATGACACGTGGCATTGTGACGAAATTGAAGAAGCATATACTAATTGGCGTGAACGACAAGATAAATCACTAGCGAAGAAAATAGCTGAAACAGGAAATGAATATACAATTGAAGGGTATCGTTGGAAAGTATCGTTTCTGGGTGACAATCGAAGTGACACTTGGGGTGAGCTAGTAGATGGATTGGGTCATGAACTTTTCCCAACATTTGGAGACGATTTCAAATTAAGTGATATGGCAATTTTGCAACAATGGAGTAATTTAGTGAAAATTTATGTATCTAAGACTGGAGACCGTGATTTAACTGGACTTGTAAAAGTATTGGAGTTTGCACTAGATACGATGAGAAATACATTGGATGTTCGCACCTCTAAACTGCGAGACGCAGTTGCGATTGCGGAAGATGAACAATCAAAACTAGAAGACAAATGCAAGAAAACAATGAAACCGTACTATAAAAAATATCATGATGAGTTACGACATGTGATGGACGAGTTAGGTAATGCGGGTAAAGATGAATTTGTACACACAATGTCTAATTATATGATTTGGGAAGATTTCAACATTTGGTACAATGATGCGACTAAGGGAAAACGTAATTTGGACGAAGTTGTTAAATATCTAGAGTTAGCGAAGAAGACTTCTAACAGTTAATACTAAATTATAAATAGTTATAAGCACATGTTGATTTTTATAAGTTTAACGATGAGGGGGGATTGGATTGATAGAAACAATAAAAGTACAACTAAGACCAAACAATAAACAATTGACTAAATTGTTTCAATATGCTGGATGTTCGAGGTTTGCTTATAATTGGACTATTTCTAGGGAACAAGAGAACCACAAACTGGGGAATAAATTCTTATCTGACAATGAATTACGAAAAGAATTTACTAAAATGAAGAAGTTCGATGAGTACAAAAGGTTAAATAATATTAGTAACAATGTAGCAAAGCAAGCAATTAAAGATGCTTGTAATAGTTATAGAAGATTTTTCAAGGGATTGAGTAAACATCCTAAATTTAAAAGTAAGAAACACTCTAAACAATCTTTTTACCAAGATAATGTTAAGATACAATTTACTGATACTCATGTGAAGATTGAAGGATTCACGATTAGTCATAGGAAGAATAAGCAAAAGTTAAATTGGATTAAACTTTGTGAAAAAGGAAGAATTCCAACCAATTGTAAATATATGAATCCACGAATTACTTATGATGGATTACATTGGTTCGTGTCAGTTAGTGTTGAGTTGGATGACAATACTAACGCTCCACCTAAAAGTGAAGGTGTTGGTATTGATTTAGGACTTAAAAATTTAGCGATTTGTTCTGATGGTAACACTTATACGAACATAAACAAAACAAACAAAGTAAAGAAAATAGAGAAAAGAAGACGTAGGTTGCAACGTTCTATATCAAGAAAATATAATATGAATAAGGAAGGAGTGCGTTACAATAAAACAAGTAACATTATAAAGAGAGAAAAAGAACTTTTAAAAGTAACTAAACGATTAACGAATATTCGTCGTAATCATTTACATCAAACAACATCTGAAATCATAAAACGAAAACCAAGTTTTATCTGTATTGAGGATTTGAATGTAAGTGGCATGATGAGAAATAAACATTTATCTAAATCAATTCAACAACAAGGATTCTATGAGTTTAGAAGACAAATAGAATATAAATCTACATGGAATAACATTCCAGTAATTATTGCAGATAGATTCTTTCCAAGTTCTAAATTATGTAGTTGTTGTGGTGAGATAAGGAAGGATTTAAAACTATCAGATAGGATTTATCGATGTGATTGTGGAAATATCATTGATAGAGATTTTCAAGCAAGTTTAAATCTAAAACAATATGGAGAAAATGTGTTAAAACAGAAATCTACTGTATGACAATTTCAAGTTATAGTAGATATGTACCGAGCGTTAATCGGGAATTTACGTCTGTGGAGAGTACTAGAACTTGTGAGTAGTATTTAAGTAAACTTAAATACGAAAGCATACTCGATGAAACAGAAATGAAACATAAAAGTTTTATAGCTTTTTATAAGTTTTCAGTAACGGAGTACTACGTTGGAGTTCAACGTTTAGCTTCTGAACTACAAGGAATAATCGGTCATTCAGTCTCATTGACTTTATGGAGTGAAGAAATCGATTTAGATAATTTTGATGCTTTCTTCAATCACTATGTGTATAGAGAGATGTCATTGGATGATATTACGACAGCAAGTCGTGTGTTGAAACGATTGATTAAAAGCAAGGGAGAGATTTAGAATGAAAACTAAAGATGATGTAAAAGCAGCGTGGGATTTATATGTGGACGAGTATAAACACATTCGTAGAAACTTAAAAGATTGGTTAAGTATTGACCATCCACTGCCGTATCCGAAATTAAAGGAGATATTTGGAGATACTCTAGATGAGGATATTCGCACTGAGTTCAACGAGTGGGTAAGAATGACAAATGGAAAATTACATGTTATTGCAAATAAGCATGAGTTGGTTTTCTACTCGAATTTCACCCACTACAATCTAGGACTTCAAGAAATGACTTATGGTGTGGACTTGGATGAATTTATTATTAAAATGGGAGCATGGAGCTTGTCAGGTACACTGGAAGGATGTGTACTAAATGGTGTGAGCGTTGCTGAGGTGAGTGTGGATGACATCATCAAAGATGCGTATGGTGATGAAAAACCAGACTATCTTGCAGTATATAACGCAATAAACGTGTCACGAACAAGATTACACCATCGATTAAAGGATAATGAATTGAAACTTGCAATTAAGGAATGTGACAAGCTGTTGGAAGACGCAATTGGTGATTGTGCTAAACACATGGAAAGTGTTTATAAAGCAAAATTTGAAGAAGTAATCCATATGCTTCAATACTTGGAGGGTGACGCTAGATATACAGAAGGCGTTCATAAAATGTATACACTACTCGCAGACGGTCAATTCAATCGCTGGTATTACGGTGGAATTCATGGACATGGAGATTCAATTTTGAATATCACTGGTTATCGAATTATACTTAAAAATCCAGAAAGATTAGACCAAATTTAGGAAGGTGTGAGAGTTAGTATGGAAACTAAAGATGAGAGCAGAGCAAATATTAATAAATTATTGAACGAAAAGCGTCCACTACCATTCAATGAACTTTGGAAAGTTTTCGGTCATGACGACGATGAGTTTATTCTCGACAACTATCGTCTTTGGGTCATGATGAAACGTGGACAATTATTCAACATTGCAGATAAAAATAGATTGGATATACACATGGAAGACGATTACTATCAACTTGAATCACGTGACTTTGTTCCAGAAGGGGCGATTGAGAATACTGTCAAGGAGATTGATAAGTTATTAGAAGACATTACAGGTAATTGTGCAAAACACTTAGAAGCTGCTTATCATCAAAAATACAACAAAGCAATTAAATTGTTACGTGAGTTGTGTGATAATTCACAAGATACTAACAAGTTAGATGAAATATTTATATTACTATGTGAAGGTCAGTTTAGTCGTTGGTACTATAGTGGTATTTACGGTCATGGAATGCCAATTAATGAAATTTTCGAATTGATAAAAGTGCTTAAGCAACAGGTACAACAAGATTAATCATAATTGAGGTGAAACATATGATTACAAGACAAGAAGCATATAAATTATATAGAGAATTTGTGAATGTGTTTGAAGAACGAGCAAATGAGTTACGATTCATTTGCTCTAAACATGGATTTTCTCTGCAAAAAGAATTCGACATATTTGGAAACACTGGTATTGGTGAGATTGGTAAGAAACAATTAGAGTGGGAAGAAAGTTTCAAATCACATTTGATGAAAGTGGTCGAGGACAAGGGATATTGGTTAGAAGTTTGTGGTGATGTGAATTGTACGTATCAAATTATCTTACCAAGTCAATTAGATAGCGAAACATTCGAAGACGTGTTACACAATGTTGCGAAAGACGCTCTTGGGTGGACACCGTATAGCGTATCTTTCGAGAATGGTCTTACTGACGAAGCTTTCGATTATATGTGGGACGAAACAGACCATTGGGTGATTGAACATAAATTATCACGAGCAATCGAGAGTATGAACTACACAATTGAACGTGCTGGTATTGAAGAATTACACGCACTATTATTAAGTGAGATTTTAAAATCAATGGATGACTGTGCAAATTACATGCGAGACATTTACGAAGAATACTATAATGAAGCATTGCGAAATCTTACGAGGGCGAACCAAAGTCACTATGATGTGGATGGCGTGATACGTGATTACAGAGAACAATTACAACGTGGTAACTTTGATGATTGGTATAAATTACATTTAGATAATCAAGTTTGTTTAATTGATATTGTTGAAATCAATGATGAGTTGCGTCGTCTAATTGATGAATCGAAGAAATAGCTAGATGGGAGTTGATTGTGATGGTACTGTTATTAGAGGATGTAAGAATTGAGTTTGAAAATTTAAACACCAAGTTAGATAATGCTGTTTCTCAATGGTCTGAGTTGCAGCAACCAATTCCAAATAATTACTGTTTGACACGAAGAATGTTTGCACCAAATCCAGAGTATAAGTGGGTAGAATGCGCTTACTGGGAATGGGAAAATGCGAATGATGCTGAGTTAAGTCTCATTGCTAAAAGATACGGTTTTACGTATGATGTGAATAGCGGTGCACTAAGGTCAAGTGATTTGGGTAATTTAATTGAGATGGCATTGGGCGAGTTGAAACTTTATTACAATTATGACTTATCTGGTGGAAATCGCTCACTAAATGATGTGTTAGAGAAGATTGCGACGGTTAAGTTCTCATTGACGAGGGATAATTCTCATGAGGATGAAGTTTTAAAATTTGCACTAAATTTATGTAATAATGCAGTGACAAACATCAAAAACGTATTTCGAATCGATGATATGATTTATGCATATGTTGAGTGTAAGGGAGTTCTAGAACAAAATGTTATACGTTGTGCTACACACATGCGACCACTTTATCAGCATGACTACGAATTTATCATGAGTGAAGTGGTGAGTTTCGAGAAGCATGATGGGTCTGCTGACTTAGTACGTAAAATTATGGAAATTACTGGGAATGGTGACTTTGATTCGTGGTACGATAGTACAGTTGAGAGTCGTGGGTCATTGAGTGTACTTCATGACTTAGAAGTAGAAATGCACCAACTTGCTACTGATTTGGATATAACTGATTGGTGGATTTAGAGATAAAGAGAGTGATTTTAGATAAGTAAGGGAGTGATTAGTATGGCTATATCATTAGATGATGTAAGAATTGAATTTGAGCAGATGAATAAGCACTTGGACGACGGTGTGAGCGTTTGGGTAGACTTTCAGAAGCCAATTTTGACGAATTTTGAAACAACCAAGCGAATGTTTGCACCGAACAATCAGTGGGATTGGGTGCAAGACGCTTACCGTAAGTGGGTAAATTTAACAGTTGAAGAATTAAATGGAATCGCAACAAAGTATGGGTTTGAGCTTGTCGATGACGGAGTTTCTCGAAAGACGTTCACATTTGAATGTGCAGATTTAGACGCAATAATTGATGAATCATTGGGAGAATTGCGACTCTATTATAACTATGACGTTGACGGAGTGAATCGTAATTTAGAAGCATTGCTAGAAAATGTGGCGACAATCAAGTTTTCATTAACAAAGGATGATACTCATGCAGACGAGGTATTGGAAGCTACTTTTGACTTATGTAGAAATGTGAGAGTCAACGCGCACACGTCATTTAGAACATTTGAAATGGTTATGGTTCAGCGTGAGTTTAAAAGTTTATTGAGTGAAAACGTTGCACGTTGCGCAGCTGACATGCGACCAATCTATCAACATGACTTTGAGTATATCATGGGTGAGCTAGAGAGTTTACGAAAATACGATGATGCGACCGAATTGGTAAATAAAATTCTACGAGCAACGTTTAATGGTAATTTTGATTTATGGTATGATATGACCGTTGCGAATGGTAAGTCAGTAGACGTGATTCACGACATGGAAATAGAAATGCAAAACCTCGCTAGTGACTTAGGACTTGATGTCTGGTTTATTTAAAGAAAGAGAGTGATTTTGGATGAATAATGGAGTAATCACATTACCACAATTCGATGAAATGTTAGCTGTTTATTTGGAGTATGGTGACATGTTCAACAAGGGTATGATTAAGTTTGAACAACTATGTAGTGATGGTATTCCAATTGATTTCGATGAGACTGACCGCATTTTCCAAGAACATGAATCCACTCTAATCGATGGTAGATATATTCAGTTTGGAGATAAATTACATGATGTTTTAGGTGAGATTCTTGAAAAGCATGGATTAACTGATGTGTGGAGGGATGGCAAGGTATATGTAAGAATTAGTAGTGATTGGGATTTTCAAGAGGATAGAGTCTACTACATGAACTGTATATTAGGTGCACCGTCAAATAGACTAACAACAACTGGTAAGTTTAACTCAGATGAGTTAGAGAAATACTTGTTACGTGTATATCGAGTATCGAGTGTTAATGAGCTAACGCAAGAGGATTGTGATGCGTTTATTAAATTGATTAACAACTTGATAAATGAGTTTAAAGCATCGCTGAAATCACTGGAAGAAAGTGCTGTAGATGCTTGTGCTGATGTTGAGAAGTGTGTAAAAGACATGGTGAACATCTGTGCTAAACACATGTATGGAGTTTATTGTGAGTTATACGACACTACATATTTCATGGTCAAGTGTATGGCGGACATGAACGCACCAATCGGTAATAAGAGTGCAAAAGATGTAATGTCTGAGCTATGTAATGGTAACTTTGATGAATGGTATTACGGTGAGATTGCTAAGGGTAACTCAGTGGTGAAACTACTTGACTTGCATGATTATGTGAAACCGTTATATCAAGACGCATTAAACGACATGATTAGTGAATTAAACGTGGATGGTGCTGACTATGAGCTATAATGAAGTTGAACTGTTTAAGTCGATTGAAGAATTATCTCTTGTTTTTAGAAAAACAAGAGATAGAGTATATGATGTACATAGATTGATTCGAGTCGACTACGACACTGTTAGTAAAATCTTTTGGACCGACGATGGTGGGTTTTTAGATAATGAGTACACCTTAGCTGTAGACTCTTTAAATAGAAGATGGTCTAACTGGTGCAAAAATACTGGATTGGCGTTTCGACGAGAACCAAACGGGGTTCGGATTGGATTGTTAGATATTACTGACTTTGACAATGGAATTGAAGTAACGATGTCCAATATTTTAACAAAAGCACTAGTAGATAAATATGGTTCATTGACAATGGTTGATTTGAGAGATTTAGATAAACTAGACTTGAAAAAATTATCGAACGATGGTGTTACGGTGGAAGTTATCAACCAAGCTATTGGTTATTTAAACAATCTGATGAATGTTGAAATTCATAAGATGTATGAGATTTGGATTGATATAACAAATGAGTCTTTCGGTTTGGAATTGATAGACTTTTTCAAACGAAGAATGGTTACATCGTACAAATTGGCGTACGATGATGTGTTTGCGGATATTTGTGAGTTGACGAAGCACGAACAAACGAAAGATGTTGCACTAGAGATTTTCCATGAACTATATGAAGGTGCTTTCGGAATTTGGTACGAAAGTACAATTAAGAGTAAACAACCATTGAGTCGAATTTCAGAAATTGCTGAGATTCGAAATCAATTGATGAGAAAGTTGAGTGAGTAAATGAACAAGAAAGAATATGTTAAAACAATTTATGAAAAACTATTAGAGTATGTTAATATGTTCGAGAATGAGAAGTACGGTCAAGGTAAAGCACAAAAACTATGGGATGAGCTTTGGAACGGTGACTTTGAGAAGTGGTATGAAAAAGAAAGTGCTCGTTCGGTAGAAAGCTTTGAATATATGCTAAAACAAACTGCCGAGTCATTTAGAGACTTGGTTGAGCAAAACGATATTTACTAAGTGATGAGAATGGGGTGATAACATGAGTGAAGATAAATTAACAAAACTATTTCTCGATTTCGGTCAAGAATTGAATAACTACGTAGATGAATTAATCAAACTACGTGGTAAGATGAAAATTGGATTAGATAGACAACGTGAACGACTAGCATCATGGACAGTGGATGGTAGTGAAGATGCGTTTAAACACGCTGTACATTACATGTACAATCGAAGATGTGAGATGTTGAGTAAATACGACTTACTTCTTGGATGGGATGTTGAGAATGACGAATGTTGGGTACGTGACATCAACAGTGATGGTTGGGAAACAAAAGATGATTTGATTCTTGGATTCACACGTTTATTTTTAGATAAAGAGTGGTCAAACGAACTTGGAACAACGTTCGACGAGTCGACATTTGTAAACTATGTTCGCACTAGATACGGAGTGTCGACAATTGATGACTTGTCTAGTGACGATAAAGTCAGACTTTTTGAATGGTTACGAGTAGCGTTCAACGACATGAAATCAAACATGGAACAAATTTTACAAAACATGCGTAGCGGTCGTAATGAATTGAAGAACTTCTTAGATAATGAATTGAAATCTTTTGTGGAGCAACGAATGAAATTTGTTTACGAACTGATGTTCGCTGAAATGGTTGATATGGCGATTACAATAGACGAGAATGCATTGCGAGATAATCCATATCTATGTAGTGGTAATTTTGAGAAATGGTATGCCGAACAAATGCACAAAGATAATGATTTTGTAAAAGATTTTACGTTCAAACTCGGTAAGGTATATCGAATTTACAATGATGAATGGTAATGACTTAAAATCCAAGGTGAGTTCACTTTGGATTTTTTGTTTTGGTTGTGTTATAATGAATAAGAAAATAACTAAGGAGTGATTTTTAATGAGTAAGAAAAAACAAGCAGCTGCTTTATTTAAAGAATATGGTACAGAAGCAATGCGTCGAATTCGTAAAATTATAGAACTTGAACAACCAGTAGTGTTAGATTTTTCAGATGTGATGGCTGATTTCGGAGCGTATGGTGAGTTATACGATAATTGGGCGCAAAGCACGATTGATTTTGTCTACGAGTCAGTTAGGGTAAAGAAACTATACATCTTTATGGACGGGGATGTTGAGATTAGTTGTCGTGTGTCTAAATATGATGTTGACCCACGAACACGTGATTGGAGCATTGAAGATGAACTTTTTGATTACTGTGTTGGGTCGTTATCACAATGTATTGAATTGGACAAAGGATTTGATGAGCAACAATTCGTGGATTTCGTTGAATGTTGGTATGAATTAAAAGAAGACGAAAGTGTTGACGACTGGGATGAAAACGATGAGGTTTGGGACTATATCATTCAAACATTTAGTGAGGGAATTCCATCAATGAAAGAAGAATTAGATAAGACGATTGAGAAAATGGATTCAGCTGTGAGACTTATTGAACGAACTAATAATAAACTTTATGAACATTGTGAGAGCTATTTAGATGAGTAATCGTAGATGAAATAATTTGCTATTCATGATTACATAAGTTATAATAAACTCATGAATAAGTTAAATTTGAGGTGAAATGAATGGAACATAAAGCATTATACGAAAAACGATACGAACAATTTGTAAAACTTGGTGCGTTTTTAGATTGGGCAGTGAATGAAATTAAGAGCGAAATGAAAAAGCGTGATTTTGGATTTGAGAAATTCAGAGAATCACGTGACTCACATATGAGTGACCGTGAGTATGCGTCATGGTGTAGCGAACAACTTGAGCGAATTCTTGAGATTCCAACTGATTTAGTAGTGGAAATTATGGATAGTAATGGTGCTTACAAGCTAAAACCAGCATTCGTTACACGATTGAGTGACATTAAAGTTGTGCTAGTAAGTAGAACATTTTTAGACATGAATAGACTATTCGAAATGGAAGATGGATTTAATGAAAATTCATATATTGAAATGCTAGAACGATATAGTAATAGTAACGGATATGATGGGATTAATGATATTGAATTATACATTGACTTGTATGAAAAAATGAACAAAATTCAAGAGTTATTGGTGTTCGTGGTGCACACAGTACGAGAAGATGTAACTAAGTTCTTGAATGACTTGGAAAACATTAAGAAAACATGGGGTTAAAAGAAAGGATTGATTTGAAATGCCGATTAGGGTAGATTTAACATTTAGTGAATATGCAGCAAAATGTGGGTATATTGGACAACAATTAGCTGAGTTTCCGGAAGAAGTGCTTGATAGATTGGATGCAATTTATGACGACGCTGATTTGGTGGAACATCCAAACGACCATCCAGACAATGTTTATGGTAATATTTATCAACATTCAACACGTGAGGTGTTGGAGTATGAGTTTGGTATCAAAAACCCAACGGATGAGGATATTGAAGAATACTCACACGATGAGATTGTATCACGATTAGAATATGAGTATACTTATCTGGGATATGACAGTGATGAGGATATTTATTATTACATGTAAAACGAAAGGATTGATTGAGAATGACAATTTTAGTAGGAATGGATTACATAGAATACGCCAAAAATACTATGTATGGTAAGAACTTTTGCGATTTACCAGAAGTAATCAAGGATGAAATCGAGGAGTATTTCGATGGATTGAATCTATTAGAAAATTCAGACGCTAATCCAAACAACATGTGGGTTAACAGTTTTAGAGAAACAGATAAACAGGGAGCTATATGGTTAGCTTACGATGTGGAAGTGGATAAAGAAGAAGTGGAAGATTATGATGATGAAGAATTAATCGAAAAACTACGTGCTGGTTATGGGTTCTTGGGCGTAGTTGACGGTACGTGGTATTTATTCCAATAAGAAAGTGGGGAAATTAAAATGACAATTAAAGCGGAATTAGGTTACATGGAATATGCGTCAATATGCGGTCCGGGTCACCAACTATGTGATTTACCAGAAAGCATTCAAGACGAGATTGAGGAGTTCATGGATGGAATCGATTTGGTTGAAAATCCACGTTATCATCCAGACGAATTAGCAGTAAATTATTTACAACAATTCACTAAACGTGATGTAGTCGTTCATGAACTAGGCGAGAGTGAAGCTACAGAAGAAGAAATCGCTGAGTGGGATGAGGACGAAATCATCGAGGAGTTATCAAATAATTATACGTATCTTGGTGAAGAAGATGGTATTTATTATGTGATGTAGTGGAGGGGTGGATTAAATGACAATTAATGTAAAGTTAAGCTATACGCAATATGCGTCGTTATTTGAGTATGGTCGTCAAATATGTGATTTACCAAATAACATTCAAATTGCATTGGAAGAATATATGGATGGTATGGACGTGACTTTATCATCATGGACTCACCCAGACGAATTGGTGAGTAGACATTTAAAAATACTCGACAAGCGAGGTGTCGTAGTACACTTACTAACTAAAAGGGAAGTTAGTGACGAAAAAGTCGAATCTTGGTCTGATGAGACGATTGAGCAAATATTAGATAGAGATTACATTTATCTTGGAAACCAAGATGGACTATATTATGTACTGATTTAGTGAGGTAACTAGAATGAAATACACAGAATGCGCAAAATATTGCGATGGGGTTGTCAACTGTTAAGATTAACATATAAAACGTTATAAGCATGTGTTGACTTTTATAAGTTTAAATCATCTAAATATAAAACGAAAACCAAGTTTTATATACAATAACGACAAATAAATTTAGTACCGTGCGTTAGACGGGAATTTACGCTTGTGGAGAGTAAAAGAAAATGTGAGTAGTATTTAAGTTTACTTAGTACAAAAACATACTCGATGAAACAAGAATGGAACATAAAAGTTTTATAACTTTTTATAAGTTTCCAGTAATGGTGAAGGTGAGACGTTTGACGACTTACCGATTGATGACCAATAGCATTATATCTACCAGTGGATTACAGCAGTAATCGATAGTTATTGGAATAACTAATCACAAAACACGTTTGAAGCGTATCTGTTGTACGCTTCAAACGTGTTTTTTTAATTTATTTATTGCGATTTTATATACTTTTTGATGTGGTTGGTGCTATAATAATCATGTATATAATTTACTAAATAATGGATGGCTATCGTGAAATGGTCAGTTTTTTAATAAAACTAGTTGTATTTGGTATTTTGTTGCGATGTAATATTTTTTAGTTTTAGTTGTAAAGGAGGTGATTTAGAATGACGGTCATACAACAGGTAGAAAAACACGTTGTTAAAAAAAGTCATCCACACTATTCTATGTTTTGTGAATACACACATTTAGCAAAGAACTTGTACAATCATGCTAACTTCTTAGTTAGAAATGAATTTACGAATACTGGTAAGTGGTTACGCTATCAAAAGTTGAATGAAATGTTGAGACAAGATGCTGATTATCCGGATTATGCAAATATGATGGCTGTACAATCAGCACAACAAACTTTACGATTATTGGACAATAATTGGAAATCATTTTTTAACTCTATCAAAGATTGGTCTAAGAATAAAGATAAGTACACTGGAAAACCAAAGTTACCGAAATATAAACCGAAAGATGGAAGAATGGTTTTCATACTTACAAATCAACAAGTAAAACGGAAAGACGATTTATTATATTTTCCAAAGTCTTTTCAAGGATTCACATTGAAACCAAGATGTGTACGATTGGATAATTTCAAGAAAATTAATCAAGTCCGTATTGTCCCAAATAATCAAGTCTTTTGTGTTGAAATTGTGTATAGTATTTATGTTAATGACAAATTGCTATCGGATAATGGTCGTTGTATGGGTATTGATTTAGGTTTAGATAACTTAGCAACTATTGTTACAAATACTGGGTTAACCCCAATCATTGTCAACGGTAAAGGTCTGAAATCAAACAATCAGTACTACAATAAGAAAAACGCTTATTATCGAAGTGTAGCAAAACACATGAATGACAAATTTTACACGAACCGATTGTATCGATTGACTCAAAAACGGAATTTCAAAATTGAAGATTCTTTACACAAAATTAGTAAGTTCATCGTAACATCAGCTCTTTCTAATGATATTAACACACTCATAATTGGAAATAATAAAGAATGGAAACAATCTATTTCTTTAGGAAAACGTTTAAATCAATCATTTGTGAACATACCACATCAGAAGTTAATCGAGAAAATTATTTATAAAGCTAAAAGTGTAGGTATTAATGTAATTCTCACAGAAGAATCATACACAAGTGGTACTAGCTTTCTTGATGGGGAAAGTCCAACGAAAGAGTTTTATAATAAGAAACGGAGATTACATCGTGGATTATTTATAAGTAACCACAGTGTTCAGATTAATGCTGACGTAAATGCAGCATATCAAATAATGAAAAAAGTATTCCCTAATGTTTTTGCAGATGGGATAGAGGGTGCTGTGTTACACCCAGTTAGAGTAGACATTGTTTAATAATGTTGACTAACAAACATTTTATTAAATGGATTCAATTTTATTGGGTTTTTAATGAAATGATGACATAATAATGTCATGAAATATTTTAGTTAACGGAGGAACTTATGACAAGATTAAGACTTTTTGAAGCATTTGCTGGTATCGGAGCACAAGCGAAATCACTGAAAAACATCGGTGTTGATTTTGAGAGTGTAGGTGTTGCTGAGGTAGATGGTGACGCAATTAAATCTTACGCAGCAGTACACGCTGATACAAGTAATGTGACAATTCCAAGTGAAGAAGAAATGCAAGCATATATGGAACGATTGAACATTCCACTAGACAAGAAAGGTAATCGAAGAATTCTTAAAGATAACGAATTAGAAGCAGTTTATAAATCTTCGGTCGCAATCAAGAACGTAGGAGATATTTCAAAAGTGACTGAATTTCCAGAAATGGATTTATTCACGTATTCGTTTCCATGTCAATCCATTTCATTTGCTGGGTACGGTCACGGTCTTGACCGTGGAAGTGGTACACGTAGTTCACTGCTTTGGGAATGCGAGCGTGTCATTGAACAACAAAAACCAAAGTACTTGTTGATGGAAAACGTGAAGGCACTGTTGTCTGTGAAACACAAACATAATTTCGACATTTGGAAAGAATGGCTTGATGACATGGGTTATAACTCTTACGTGATGGTACTGAACGCTAAACACTTTGGAATTCCACAAAATCGTGAGCGTGTGTTTATGGTATCTATTCGTAAAGATGTGGACACTGGTTATGAAATTCCAGTCGGTCGTGAACTAGACGTTAAGATTTCTGACTTTGTAGATTATAGTGTGGAAGCTCGATTACCAATGGATAAGCAAAGAGATATTGTAAGACGTGACGCTAGTTTACAAGCTCGTATCAAGAATAAATTAAACGGGATAGAGCACGAGATTCCAAAACACAGAATTGACGGATTGGGTAAAGTGTATGCGACATTTAGAAGTACAGCAGTCACGAACCATGAGAGTTGGTACGTACAAACATTGACAACTGCAAATCAAAAAGTGTATTTAGGTGGCATTTCTACTGAGAAGTTGTATGATGATTCTGACGACTTGGTGAATTATTTCTGGAGTCGTGAGTTATCAAGTCGTGAGTATTGGAGATTGATGGGGTTCACGGACGAGGACTACGACAAAGCATTTCAAGTGACTAGAGTACCATATTTATATCGACAAGCTGGGAACTCTATTGTAGTTCAAGTACTGGAAGCGATATTCACAAATTTACTGAAAAAGTAGGTGATTCGAATGAGTGGTGTTCGATTGGTTGACGGAATTGTTGATAGTGAACAATGGTTGGAATACTTGGAAGGTGAACCAAAATTTGCTAGATATATGCGATTTAATAACTGTGTATTCAATGGAGAACATGTACTAGATAATACAATCGTGGTGGACGTGGTATTGAACAATTGTACATTTGGAGATGATGGTACGTTGTTCGATTTCTTAGAAGGTTCAAGTGTTAAGCGTATAGAATTGAACAATTGTGAGGGTGTGAATCATGCACTTGAGAATGGTTGGTCTGATTTAGATAAAATCTTCGATAAATTGACAATTGTTATTAATGATTGAGTGAGTAGATTGTCTACTCACTTTTTTTATTTTATGTCTGTACTCAATTGGAGAATGTGATATACTAGAAAGTGAGATATTGACAAAGGAGATAGTGTGACATGAGAATGACTGATGAACAAATTATTGAAATCTTAGAAACATTACCAATTAACTATTACACAAAATCAAACGATAAGGTGACTCAAGTGTACGACAGAGCAAATTCGGCGACATACATTGATATGGTGAAGAATGAAATCACAATCGGATTACGTGTATTCGATAAATTTGACGTCGTCGATGAATCGATAGTACGTGCGGTGTTTTACCATGAAGTGTCTCATGCTATTTTAACTAAAATGGATTTATTGAGACAGGCGAAATATACATCACAATTGGTAAACAAATATAGACAAACAGAGGGTGATATTCGATTACCAGAAGATGAGTTTGCTGAAATTATGAATATTATCGAGGATTCTCGTATTGAGAACGCATTGAAGAACTACTACATTGATGTTGATTTTCCAAGATTTCGTAGCATGTTACACAAAGACGTAATAAATGCTCAGGATACACCATTGTTGAGATTTGCAAAACCACTGCTAATGGGCGTTCAGAACAAATATTATGTTCGTATTATGACTGAGTTGCAACATTTATTGAAAGTTAATGTAACAACAGATGATTATGCACGTGTGTTGGCAATTTACTATGATATCATTGTGGATTTCTATAATAACGAAAGTCCAGAGAGCAATGATGGAGACGAGCAACAAGATAATCAAGATAATCAAGATAATCAAGATAATCAAGATAATCAAGATAATCAAGAAAATCAAAATACTCGAAATAATCAAGATAATCAAGATAATCAAGATAATCAAGATAATCAAAACAATCAAAATAATCAAGACGGTCAGGATAATCAAGACAATCAAGACAATCAAGACAATCAAGACAATCAAGAAAATCATGATAATCAAGACAATCAAGACGGTCAAGATAATCAAGATGGACGAGACAATCAAGATGGACGAGACAATCAAGAAGGACAAGACAATCAAGACAATCAAGACAATAAAGACAATCAAGACAATCAAGACAATCAAGACAATCGAAATGGACAAAATGGTCAAGATAATCAAGAAAGTCAAGATAATCAGAATCATGAAGGTGACTCTAACAATCAAGAATATTCTAACAGTTGTGGACACGATTGTAATGTTGGGCAAGAAAAATCACCATATGAGTTGACTAATGAAGAAGCTGCGATGTTAATTTCAGCTGCACTTGAAATGTTGAAAGCTGAGCAAGAAGATGAGATTGCACAAAAGGTATTACTAGACAAACTTACTAGAAACCATTCAGTTGAGTCACTAGTTCGAAAAATCACATTGAAAGCTAAAGCTAGAGCTGAGAATCCAGACAACATGAATGGTGGTTATGGTTACTCTGGCACAGTGAACCATTCACGAATTTATCGAATGAAAGACGTTCACTATAAAATCTTCAATAGTGGGTCTGGTGATGACGTAGCACCAACTGAATTTGTAATCAACTTCTATTTAGACCAATCTTGGTCTTTCAAAAAAAATCAAAACGTTGTAAACAAGATGTTGCGACTATTGATTGACTTGGAAAACAAGTTAAACAAAGCATTTCGATTTACGTTGACGACAATTAATGACTGTAATGAAAAAGAAGTGGAAGGAAACGAGCGTCAACTTCGATGTGATGGTGGTACTGGAATTAGTCCAAGATTGAGACGAATTTTCAAGAAAAACTATAATGACGAGTCATTCAACATCTTATTATTAGATGGTAGAGCTGACTTGAAAGACCGTGACTTGAACTACTTGGACAAAAAGAATGTATATATTTGCGTGGACTCAACGAATGCTGAGTACTTCAATAAATTTAAGAAAGCGGATGTTGACTTAGTTAGTAGTCGATACGCAGAACACTTGGAAGAATTTATTATTCAAACATTGAAAAAAATTGACAGGGGGTTATAGTCGTGAATGATGGTGGTTTAATGAATGATGTTAAGGACTCTCACCAATCTCTAAAGAATATGGTTCAATCACTTGGTGAGTTACAGGATGAAGTTGAAATGACTGATGATGTTATTCAATCAATGATTGACTATAACGTCAACGATACGTTGAGTACTCTGTCACTAAGAAGCAATTACGTCGAGGTTCAAATTGGCGATGTTTCCGAAGATGTTAAAAGAAATGCTGTGGTGAATATTCGCAATTTCACGAGAGACATGGATTTCGAAGACGTGAAAAACGTATTGCTAGATTATGACGGGAATGTTGAACTTAGTGAGATATTCCATTATTTTGATTTAGATAATTTAATAATCAAAAATGTGGACATTTTCTCATGGTATAACATGTTACCAGATTGTACAGTCGGAACAATTCGATTTGAAAATTGTGAATTAGCGAAACGCTATTCCGTGAGAACAATTTCTGACGATTGCGAAACATCATTGGACTTTATTTTTGAGGATACTGATTCAATTGGAAAGATTGAATGCGTGAACTGCTCAGAGGAGTTTGTAGACGTCTTGATGTTGGGAATTGATAAGATTGACGAGAATCATAGATTTGGGGACATCGAGATTGAGATTAAATAAGTAGGAGAGATGGATGTTAATAGAGGGGTCTGTACTCAAATGAGTAATGTGATATAATAGGTAAGAAGTTAAAAATAAGGAGATGTAATATAAGAATGGTAAAGGTAAAAGACCAACGTGCAGTTAAAGTGTATAATGAAAATGGTAACATTATTGCTGGGTCAAGACCATCGACTACTAATAGTTACAGTAGTAACAATGGAAGCTTGAACTCAACTACAAGCTCTAATGTGTCGAATGAACCAAATACGATTGAGCGATATACAGAGAATGTAACTAAGACTGAAAACCAAGTTAAACGAGAAGTCATGGAAGGAATTGAGGAACTTCAAAATACGATGTTGCAATTCGATACAGCTGTAACACCACGTATGGTGAGTACAATGTTGCATCACAGCAATCCAGAAGCGTATTTGTATGGATACTTGAAGCTCACGGGTCGTGAGTGTGACGATTTCATGAAGAAAACGCAATCACAAGAATGGCGTCGAATGATGAATAAGTTAAAATCTGCTAATCCGAAACGAATCAACAAACGATTGGCAATTTACTTCGGCCCTCCGGGTGGTGGTAAGACAACAGCAGCATTACGTGAAGCAGGTAAGAAAATTGGTATGCACAAAGACATGACTGCGAAAGAATTGATGTTCGATTTCACGTTTGATGATAATGGTAATGCTCAATTCTCAAAGAGTGTGTTTGCTCAAGCAATGGAGAATGGTGAACCAATCGTGTGTGATGAAATGAACTTGGCTTCAAATACATTACTACAATTCATGCAATCTGTATTGGATAACTCTAAATCTATTTTCATGGATGGACAAGAACTGGTAATTAAGGAAGGATTCAAAGTTATCGGAACGATGAATGACGTTGTGTCTGGTGTCGACCGAATTTTACCAGAACCAATCATTGACCGTGCGTTAGACATTCGATACTTCGAGCTAACACCATCTAAGATTTATGATTACATGACAAGTACAGATGATGACGCTGTTAACGAAAACGATAAAACTGATGAAACTGATGAAACTAAGTAGTGAGGTGATGATATGGTAACACAAACTGCATTTTTTGAAAGTAGACATAAGGACAATGTTGGAGTGAAAAATTTCAAACCGAGACATAAATCTTTGGCGTATAATAATGAACAAGAGTTGCGAGAGCAATACAATCGATTTGTGGAACGAGGTGTCTGGGGTGAGACAAGTCGTTGTTATGTTTCATTCAATGAAACAGATGATGTTAAAATGTGCTATGGTTTAGTACATGAATTACTAAAACGTTTGCAGCAAGGGCAAGCTCCAGACTTGAGTAAAATTATTCAATTGGCGATTGGTGAGTCAAACAAGAAAGCAAACTTGAAGACTCGAAAATGCTTGATTGATGTGGATACGAAAGATAACGATACACTTGACAAAGTGGTAGAAATCTTAAACAAGAATGGAGTACCAATCGAATTGGTTTACCAAACACCAAATGGATACCACATTTTATGTACTCGTGGGTTATATCCGAAATTGTTGGAAGGTTTCGATGATGTTGAGATTAAGGGTACTGTTGGTAATCTATTAAAATGGATTGATAAGAAAGACACTCTAGACGAGCGACTCGACGAAATTGTCGATGACAAGTTTGTAGCAAAAGCTTTGACAGAGTTTGTGGAACAAATGAACAAATTGCATGAAGATGATAAATAATTTTATCATCTTTTTTGCGTTGGGGTCTGTACTCAAATTGAGAATATGTTATACTATATTTGTAGAGATGAGAACGGAGGTGTCAAGAATGGCAAAAGCTAGTAAACAAGACGTAACTAAAATTCAAAATGCACTAACTGCTTGTCGTAACTTAAACAGACAAGTGATTCAGTGTCGTGATTTGAATGTACCAGAAAATATTTCTTTAAAAGCACATGGAATGGCTATTATTGAAATGGTAGAATTATTACACATTGCTGGATTGAGCGATGGTACTCAAAAGAACTTGAAATGTACGCATAAGTTTAGAGGACTTAGAAACATCTTGGCACATAAATATAATGACGAGACTGTAGTCGAAGCATTAGAATTATTACCATCAGTTCGAAAAGAGTTACAACAAGTAATTACTAAGTTGATAGGAGGGCGTTAGAATGTTACAAAAAATGGTATTAAATAAGGATTATGGTGTAGTTGAGCTAAGCGATACTGCATTAAAACAATTGGGAATTGAGTCAATCTCAGAAATCGAGCGAACAGATGCTCGACTTGTAGGATTGTTTGAGAACGGAGATGAGGAAAAATTAAGTGGGGATACTTCTCGATTACAATTGGTCGATGTAGAGATGGATTCGGACATGGACTATCTGATTATGGAACATGACGGACTGGAAACAGTGGTTGTTGGTAGAGATTTGAGATGGATTCGATAAGGAGGGATAAAAGATGGAATGGATTTTATGTACAATTTTTCTTATGTTGTTGAAAGTACACTATTTACCGGGATTGAGTGATATTATCGTATTTGCACCGATTTCGATTTATGTAGGACTTTTGCTGCTTGCTATTTTCACATACGTATTTGTTGGAATTTGTAAATGGAATGAACGACGTAAGCGTAGAAAGAACTGGGGTGAGTAATAATGAGAAAACAATTAAGAAGCTTTGCTGAAAGTAAATACTTTGACTTAGTCGGTGTGGCTTTAGTAGTCGGAATTGCAATTTATTCTGGATACTTAGGAACAAGACTAGATAAATATGTAAATTGGGGAGACTTGCAATGGCTCGCTACAATTATTCCATTAGGTTTAATCTCAGTAGTGAACGTTGGACTATCGATGATGTCGACTCGATTGACGGGTCGTGTCGATAAAAAGGGTAATTTCTATGGAATTGTAAACGTGGTTTTGTCGGGTACGATTGACTACATTTTAGGAAATAAAGCAGCATACATTACGTATCCAATTACGTTTCTAATCTATGCTTATGCAATTAAGGAGTGGGAGAAATCACAAGAGGGTAGACCGAACGAAATGAGTGAGTCTATGAAATGGAAATACTTAATGAGATTTTCGATAGCATCAGTTATTATTTCTGTGGGTTCTAACTGGATTGGTTACGGTTTTAACATGAATACTCTTGCTTGGGTGACAACCGTAGCATTTACGTTATCTTTAATTGCGAACTTCTATAACATGTTGAAATTGACAGCTCAGTATCAATTCTGGTTGGTTTATAATTTTGTGCAACTCGCTAAAGCATTTGTACAAGGTAACTATGCCAACGTAGGTAAGTACGTATTCTACATTGTAAACTCAATTGGTGCATTGATTCTATGGAATGATGAGGAAAAGGAACGAAAGGAACAAAAAGAGTCGTAGGATTACGACTCTTTTATTTTGACATTTGACACAAAGTTTGTTATGATTAGTTTATCAATTAGAGAGGTGAGTTAACATGGAATTTGTAGACGGAAGATTGTTTTTAGAAAAATGTCAAGAGCTAGGATGTCCAATCTATCATAAGTTCGAAGCTTTTGCTAGACATGAATTTGAAAAAGAGGTTAGAGTTGAGTTCAATGAATTCAAAGACTATTGGTTATTGAACAACATCGATTGGTATTCAATGGGTAAAATCATGGCTATTGAACGTGATACTGTCAAGGTGGTTAAGCTAGATGGTGAGCTTTACATCATAGATATTTATGAAGTATATGATGAGATTATCAAATATTTCAAGAATAACAAATAAAATGATTATTGGGACTTGGTAGTAATACCAAGTCTTTTTGTTTTGGAGTCTGTACTCTATGTGGTGATGTGGTATAATAAGAGAGAAGATACTAGATATAGGGGGGGCTGTGGATGCCATTCTGTGATAATTTCAAGGATTTTTATATCGGATTACAAGAGCTTGTGGATAAATCAATTTCTATTAATGTAAGAGAAATTACGGGTGACGAATATAAATGGAATTACAATTATGTGGACAATTCAATTTACGTAACTCTACCATGTAAAACTGATATCTTGGACGAAGTTAAACATATTAGTGAAAGTTTGAATTGTACTGTGGGTCTCGATGATATTTACATATTTGGAGGTATCGAATGTGCTAATAAGTTGTCAGATACTTGTGTACATGTTCGTGAGTTAAATATTTTATCTATCGAAAAGGATTGTAGTGGAATGTGTTCTGGTGCACACTTTGACGGTCATGATACAATCACTATTGATGCTCATACATTAGTAGTGGACTCTATGTTTAGAAGAACAAATTTGAAAGAAGTGGAGTTTAAAAACTGTTATCTATCAAGTGTGGAGAAACCGTTCGCTGGTTCAGAGATTAATCATTTAATTTTGAATAATTGTAGCATCGATTTATACAAATATCTAGATTGTAATTATGGTGAGTTTGCGTGTTCTAATTTGTTACCAACACTTATTGGGGATTCTGATGTCGAAAAAATTACTTTAGTGAACTGTGATGATTCTTTCATTGAGGAATTTATGGAACATATACGATTAGAAGACGACTTTAATGAATTAGAGATTGTAATCGAGTAACAGCGTCTGTACTCAAATACGATATGTGATATAATAATTATATAGGGATGAGATGATGAAAGGAGTTATATATCATGAAAAATAATTTGGTACTTAAATATAAAAACATTGTAGGGGTCACTTTAATTCTATTAGGATTATTCATCACAATTGGTTCAGCTGGTAGTTTGGAATTAGATAATGTAACTCTTGGAGAGGGTTTGCTACTATTGTTTAGTGGTTTGGTCACTGGAGCTAGTGGATTGGTCATTTATAACATGTAAGGAAGTTGACAATGATGATTAAGAGAATAACATATTTGATTTTAGCGATTGCGTCAGTCATGTTTTGGTTTGCAATTATTGGTATCGTATTGGACGTAGTTGATGGTGCGTCGGTCATGAATACATTGAGAGTTTCAGCATTGTTGCTTACCATTGCTTTACTGTTACCGGTGATTTCTTATATGGTTGGCTATGTAACATATGATGGTGAGCTATCAGAAACACGACGACATGTCACTTTCATGCACTGGATGTTGCTGACTCAAAGATTATTGAAGTAGATTTATAACTGGGAGGACTCAAGCGATGGAAAAATACATTGAGTTTTTGAGAAGAATAAAAGAACAAAGTGGATGGACGACATATCAGTTAGACGACTCTAGTATTGTTCTATGGCTCGTAGCACCTATCGTAATAGGTGTGATATTAGTGACTTTAGCTACTCTGTTTGTTAAAAATGAACGAATAGAGAGTATTGTGTCCAAGGTTATTTTCACATTGGTGGTTGTAGGTTTTGTCGGAGTATTATCATATCTCACCACAAGCATGCAGGTACATAAGCAATGTCAAAAAACAGCTGTGATGGATGTAGTGAAGAATTTGAGTACCGAGGATTACGTTGAGTTGCAGAAGAACGTACAATTATACGGAAAGAAGCATATAGATGATAAGGAACTGAGAAGGATTTCTAAGCTATTGCGACAGGAATTTTTTCCAGAAAAGAGTTACACGAATGGATGGGACTAAATAAAATGAAAGCATATAAAGCATTTAACAAAGATTTAACATGTAGAGATTTTCAATATGAGATTGGAAAGACTTACGAGACTGACGAAAAACCGATTGCTGATGGACTTTCTGTGGGACGGGGATTTCATGCTTGTATTAAATTCGATGACTTATACTATTACCAACGGTTAGACAAAAATACCCGAATTTGTGAAGTAGAATTACTAGGGGATATTGTGACTGATTCATGGGGGTCTTCGCTAAGAGCAGCAACTAAAATTAAGATTATTCGTGAATTGCAAACGAACGAGTTATGGGATTTAAATACTCGTTGGTCTAAGCTTTTATCTATCGCACGTGGTTGTGATAAAATCAGTGATGACTCGATTAGGCAACTAAATGTAGATGATAGAATGTGGGTGACGGAAAATGGAGCTGATAGACATAGAGATGCTTTATTGAATGACCCGAACAAAAAAGTAAGACAAAGTCTAGCTTGGTATGGTACGCATGAACATCGTGATGTGTTAATGTATGACGAGGATGAGTGGGTGAGGATGCGTGTTGCATGGCGAGGTACAGATAGACACCACGATTTGCTAGTTAGTGATTCGAGTTACGATGTGAAACTTAAAGTAGCTATCTTTGGCTCGGACAAGCATCGAGACATTTTAATTGACGATGACGATTTTTCAGATACGCATTGGGCGATTGTTAAATATGGTAACAACGACCGCAGAAAAATTCTAATGAACAAAGCTGAATGAAATATTTAGTCCATGGTATAGAATTGTCAGACAATTCACTCAATTAGATGAGTTCTAAATAAATTCAAAAGTCCCGAA
>ERZ773265.244-NODE-244-length-35254-cov-5.304554_pt1 | contig 35254 bp, 29 predicted proteins | sample MGYA00580512_ERZ773265 | MGnify/ENA primary metagenome ERZ773265 (study PRJEB29015, sample SAMEA2738169) | human oral metagenome | biome: human oral; feature: human-associated habitat; material: saliva | place: China | collected 2183 ... | reverse complement strand
TGTCGTACCAGCTGACGAGCTTGACGAACTTGTCCGTCAGAGCGATACCAGCCTTGGCGTCGAAGATAGACGTACGCGTGTCACCGAGGAAGTCGCTGGATACAACGTCTTCGTCCGTGTAGCCGAGGATACCCTTCAGTTCGCCTTCAGAAGCCTTCTTGATGACTTCGCAGATCTCTGCGTAGCTAGCAGGCTTAGCGAGGTTGACCGTGAGGTCTACGACAGAGACGTCGAGGGTAGGCACGCGGAAGCTCATACCCGTCAGCTTACCGTTGAGCTCGGGGATAACCTTACCTACAGCCTTAGCAGCACCCGTGGAGGAGGGGATGATGTTGCCGGCAGCAGCGCGGCCACCACGCCAGTCCTTAGCGCTAGGACCGTCTACCGTCTTCTGCGTAGCCGTCGTAGCGTGTACCGTCGTCATCAGACCATCGGTGATGCCGAAGTTGTCGTGCAGCACCTTAGCCAGAGGAGCGAGACAGTTCGTCGTGCACGAAGCGTTCGATACGAACTGCGTGCCCTTGACATACTTGTCGGTGTTGACCCCTACGACGAACATAGGCGTGTCGTCCTTGGAGGGAGCAGACATTACGACATACTTAGCACCAGCGTCGATGTGACCCTGAGCCTTGTCCTTGGAGAGGAAGAGGCCGGTAGACTCGACGACGTACTCAGCACCGATAGCGTCCCACTTCAGGTCAGCGGGGTTGCGCTCAGCGGTGATGCGGATCGTCTTGCCGTTGACTACGAGGTTACCATCCTTGACCTCGACCGTGCCGTCGAAGCGACCGTGCATCGTGTCGTACTTCAGCATGTATGCCATGTACTCTGCATCGAGGAGGTCATTGATACCTACGATCTCGATGTCCGTACGCTTCTGAGCAGCACGGAAGACGAAACGGCCGATACGTCCGAAGCCGTTAATACCTACTTTAATCATCTTACTTATTACTTATACGTGAATACTATTTATACTGCTTTGGTGCGCTGGTCGAGGTAGCCCGTAGGGCATACCTGCCTTTTGCTCCGCAAATTTACGGAAATTTATCCACATCACCTAAGCGCTGCTAGGTCTCAGTCCATAATCTCCTCCCGCCTCGCTCAGCTGGGGGCGAGGCGGGAGGTCGAAGGCGCGCTAGAGGGGCTCTAAGCCAAGGGGAAAAGGGCTGGTGAGGGATATCCGTCAGCCGCCCGACGGACGGCAGTCAGCGCCGCGAGGGACGGCAGTCAGCGGGCTGAGAGCTATCCCTCGCGGAGCGAGCAGCGGACTCTTGCCGCGCTGAGCTACCTAAGCGGCCTTTCTTGAGGCCGCTTGGACAGCTGTCGTGGTGCTTATGGGGAGGGGAAATCGCCCTTGGTCGGGGAGGAGGGGGCGCTTGCTCAGCGCTTAGGCCAAGGGGGCTGTGGGGGCCTCGACTAGGGCCAAGACGGACTCGAGGAGGTCGGGGGCGCTGGCGTCGAGCCAATGGATGGAGGGGTCGCGCTGCCACCAGCTGAGCTGCTTGCGGGCGTAGTGGCGGCTATTGCGCTGGATGAGGCGGATGGCCTCGGCGCGGTCGATGGTGCCGTCGAAGTAGGCGAAGAGCTCCTTGTAGCCTACGGTGTTGAGTGCGTTGAGCTCGCGGTAGGGGTAGACGGCGCGCGCCTCGGCCTCCAGCCCCGCCTCGAGCATCAGCTCCACACGCCGATCGATGCGGGCGTAGAGCTCGGGGCGTGGCCGCTCCAGCCCGACCCTCAGGATGCGGAAGGGGCGCTGCTTCGGCTCCCCTCGGTGGTAGCTGCTGAAGGGGCGGCCCGTGGCGAGGTAGACCTCCCAGGCATGGAGGAGGCGCTTGTAGTTGGCTGGGTCGACCTGACCTAAATAGTCGGGGTCGACCTCTCTCAGCTCCTGACGTATGCCCTCCAGCCCCTCAGCCTCGTAGCGCTGCCAGACGGCACGGCGTAGGTCCTCGGGCACGCTCGGCACGGCGTCGAGGCCGCGGCAGAGGGCATCGACGTACATCATCGAGCCGCCCGAGACGAGGACGACGGACTGCTCCTGGAAGAGCTCCGCCAGCGTCTCCAGCGCCTCGCGCTCGTAGTCAGAGGCGCTGTAGTAGTCGTGGATGCTGCGTGTGCCGACGAAGTAATGAGGCACAGCCGCCCGCTCCTCTAGGGAGGGGGCAGCTGTGCCTATAGGGAGCTCGCGATAGATCTGCCGCGAGTCAGCCGAGAGGATGCTCGTCGAGAGCCGCTGCGCCAGGCGGACACTTAGCTCCGTCTTGCCTACCCCCGTGGGCCCCACGAGGACTAGGAGCAGCGGGCTGCTAGTAGAGGCTCTCGGCATCCGCGATATCGAAGCCCTCGAGGTCCAGCTCGTCCTCGCTGAAGGACTCATCCCCGAAGTCCTCGCCCTCGAAGGGCGTCCCAGAGATGGCCGCAGCGCGTGTCAGCGACTCCTCGAAGGAGGCGATCTGCTTCGGCGCCTTGCCCTCGCTGAGGATCATCTGGGGGGTCTCGAGGCTCTTGCCTGGCTGCAGCTCCTCGACCTCGATGAAGAGGCCGCGCTCACTGAGCATGTCGAAGACGAAGAAGAGGTGGTCGCCACGGCGCTCGAGCTTGTCCTCTAGCAGCGTGTCGGCCATCAGCAGGCTGTCCTCGTCGGGGCGTGAGCCCATGTCCATACGGGTGATCTCCTCCTCCTTCTGCCAGTCCTCGTCGCAGACGTAGAAGCTCGTCAGCTCGTCGGGACGGTAGCCCAGGCTGTCGAGGATGAAGTCATTGAGCTGCAGGAAGCTCGCCTCGGAGTCGATGAGTAGCTCGCGGCGGAAGAAGTCGTTCTCGTCCGAGAGCAGGGATAGGCGGTATACCATAATATAGATAGAATCTAGGTGCGGGTGCAGCCCCAAGGGTAGCGCAGCCCATCGGGGGGCCTGTGCTACCGCGGCTGCGCTACTTGGGCTGCGTGAGGGAGAGGCAGAGCTCGTCGAGCTGCTCCTGGTCGATGAGCGAGGGCGCATCAATCATCACGTCGCGGCCAGAGTTGTTCTTGGGGAAGGCAATACAGTCACGGATGCTGTCCAGCCCAGCGAAGAGCGAGACGAAGCGATCCAGCCCGTAGGCCAGCCCGCCGTGGGGTGGAGCCCCGTACTTGAAGGCATTCATCAGGAAGCCGAACTGCTCCTGAGCCTTCTCGGGGGTGAAGCCGAGGAGGTCGAACATCTGTGCCTGCAGCCCGCTGTCGTGGATACGGATCGAGCCGCCGCCGACCTCGACGCCGTTGATGACCATGTCGTAGGCATTGGCGCGCACGGCTCCTGGGTCGGTCGCCAGTAGGGGGATGTCCTCGGGCTTGGGCGAGGTGAAGGGGTGGTGCATGGCGTAGAAGCGCTGCGTCTCCTCATCCCACTCGAAGAGCGGGAAGTCCACCACCCAGAGGCAGGAGAACTGGCGCTTGTCTCTGAGCCCGAGCTGGGAGCCCAGCTCAAGCCGGAGCTCGCAGAGCTGCTTGCGTACCTTCATCGGCTCGTCCCCCGAGAGGATGAGGATGAGGTCGCCGGGTGCGGCCTGCATCTTGGAGGCCAGTGCCTGCAGCGTCTCCTGGCTGTAGAACTTGTCCACGCTGCTCTTGACCGTGCCGTCGGCCTCGACGCGTGCGTAGACCATGCCCTTAGCGCCGATCTGCGGGCGCTTGACGAAGTCCGTCAGGGCATCCAGCTGCTTACGCGTGTAGCTGGCGGCACCCTGGGCACAGATACCCCCGATGTAGGCGGCATCGTCGAAGACCCCGAAGCCGAAGCCCGAGAGCGTATCCTTGAGCTCTACAAACTCCATGCCAAAGCGCGTGTCGGGCTTGTCCGACCCGTAGCGGCTCATCGCCTCCTGCCAGCTCATGCGGGGGAAGGGAGTGGCGACCTCCACGCCCAGCAGCTCCTGGAAGAGGTACTTCGTCATGCCCTCGAAGATGGTCAGCACATCCTCCTGCTCCACGAAGCTCATCTCGCAGTCGATCTGCGTGAACTCGGGCTGGCGGTCGGCGCGCAGGTCTTCGTCGCGGAAGCACTTGACGATCTGGAAGTAGCGGTCGAAGCCACTGACCATCAGCAGCTGCTTGAAGGTCTGCGGCGACTGCGGCAGGGCGTAGAACTGATTGGGGTTCATGCGCGAGGGCACGACGAAGTCGCGGGCGCCCTCAGGGGTAGACTTGATCAGTACGGGCGTCTCGACCTCGAGGAAGCCCTGGGCGTCGAGGTAGCGACGTACAGCTAGGGCGAAGCGGTGACGCAGCTCGAGGTTGGAGCGCACGCAGCTGCGGCGTAGGTCGAGGTAGCGGTACTTCATACGCAGGTCATCACCGCCGTCGGTCTCGTCCTCGATGGTGAAGGGGGGGACCTCCGAGGCGTTGAGTACGCTGAGGCGCTCGACGAGGATCTCGATGTCGCCCGTGTCGAGCTTGGGGTTCTTGTTCTCACGCTCGGCGACCTTGCCCGAGACCTGGATGACGTATTCGCGTCCCAGCTTCTCAGCCTGGGCGATGAGGTCGGGGCCGACGAGGCTCTCGTTGAAGACCAGCTGCGTGATGCCGTAGCGGTCACGCAGATCGACGAAGATCATGCCGCCCATGCGACGTGCCTTCTGTACCCAGCCGGCGAGCGTGACCTGCTCCCCGACCTGGCTGAGGCGCAGCGCGCCGCAGGTAGTAGTGCGATACATAGCTATATCTATTGTATGGTGTTGTCTCTAGCGCAAAAGTACGAAGAATTGACCGACCGCGCCCTGCCGCGCGCCTTCGGCCCTGAGCCGCCTAGGCTGTAGGCTCAGCTCGCCTGGCGCTGAGGCACCCTGAGCCCCCTAGGGCTGGATAGCGAGGAGGCCACCGAGCAGGGTCGCTCGGTGGCCTCGATAGGGTGCTTAGGCCTTGGCTGTCTCCCGCCTCTGCTTACGCTAGGAGGAAGACTGCGGCGCGGGGACTACAGATCTAGAGCCTAATCCCGTACTGCAGCTCCAGGAGGATGGGGGTCTCGCCTCGCTGGCTGCTCGAGGACCAATACTTCGTGCCATCATACATGTGTATGCGGTTACGAACGTAGCCCAGCCCTAGGGCGGTGCGCAGGTAGCTCTTTTGGCTCAGCCCGAAGGTCCATCCGAAGCTCAGGGCTCGGCCAAGGCTATAGTCTGTCCACATATACTCGCTTGGCTTGGGGCCGAAGAGGGAGAGCTTGTTTCCTCCCTCTATCGCTAGGCGGAAGCTCAGATAGCCTCCCTTCTGATAGTAGGGGCTGGTGGAGGCCTTGGAGAAGTACCAGCGTGGGGCGAACTCTAGGTAAGGGACTAGACCGCTGAAGCTCAGCTCTCCCTTACCGCTGATCCCCGAGCTATAGCCTAGCCCGAGAGCCACGCCTGTCCGAGCGGTGAGGGAGAAGCGGCGAGAGAGACGGAACTCGTAGCTCAGCCCATTATGTGAGCCGAGCTCGAAGCCGTACTGGTGGCGCTGCAGGGGAGCCTCAGCCTCCTGCGCTAGGAGTGTGCCTGTCCCAAGGGCTAGGGCAAGCCCTAGCTGTAGGATCTTCTTCTTCATGTTGATCTTAATAAGTAGTGTAGCTGACAGCCTCCCCGCTAGCGGAGGGGCCTCCCGTCGCTTCGCCGCTTAGGCGAGTGGCGGGCTGTAGCAGGAGCAAAGATATAGGAATTACCCGCACAGCGCAAGGGGCTGGTGTCACGAAGGGCGCAGGGGGCTGACGCAGATGCTATCAGCCCCCTGCGCCTCGGGGTGTGATGGGGTCGAGCTAGGCTCGGCGGCTTGCCTCGAGATGGGGTACGCTCGGGCTACTTCGCCTGGGGGCGGAGCGTGATGACGGCGTATTCGCTCTGCGTGCCTATGCGGTACTTGCCGCCCCAGATGCCTATACCGCTCGAGACATAGTACTGCGTAGCGCCGCGACGGTGGTAGCCGTGTGATCGCTCGTAGAGCTGGTCCACGATGAGGTTGATGGGGAAGACCTGCCCGCGGTGCGTGTGTCCCGAGAGCTGGAGGTCTATGCCCGTCTGCTCGGCCTCCTCGAGGTGGTGGGGCTGGTGGTCGAGCAGGAGGATGGGCTTCGTGCGGTCGAGCCCTGCCGTCAGCTCCCGCAGCGAGCGGCGATGGCGGTTCGTCGCGTCGTCGCGCCCGATGATGTAGAGCTTGTCCTCGAAGGTGGCCACCGAGTCCTGCAGCAGCTGGATCTTCGTCTGACGGATGAAGCCCTTCTCCCGCGCCTCGCCGCCGAGGTATTCATGATTGCCGAGACAGGCGTAGACGGGGGCCTCGAGCTGATTCACCAGTTCGGCCAGGCGATCCTCCAGCACGGGGCGCACGTCGCCATCCACGAGGTCGCCCGCGATGAGGATGAGGTCGGGGCGCTCGGCATTGATGAGCTGTACCCAGCGGCTCAGCTCCTCGCGGCCTATGGTGTAGCCTAGGTGCAGGTCACTGATACCGACGATCTTGAGCGGGCGCTCCAGCTGCTTGGCCACGGTGAGCTCCAGCGGTACGCACACCTTGTGCTGGTAGCGGTAGCTGCCCCAGGCGAAGATGCCGACGATGAGGAGCCCCAGCACGCCCGCCAGTGGCCAGCTCGGGACGAGGAGCGGCCGTAGCTGGGGGATGAGGCGCAGCAGGTCGAGTGCCAGGAAGAGGAGGACGAGGTAGAGCAGCCAGAAGATCCAGGACGTGCTGAAGGGATAGGTATAGCGCGTCACGGCTACCGACAGCCCGCCCCTGAGGAGGAGGCTGACGAGGCTAAGGGCGAAGGCCCCGAGCCACAGCCCCACGACGATCCAGCGCAGGGCAGGCGTCATGGGGGCGATGGTCGCTAGGCGCCAGCTGGAGTAGCCGAGGCCGAGGAGAAGGACGGCGAGCACCGTCACGATCATAGCTATAGGAGGCATATCGGGAGCGCTCGGCTAGGAGTGGAGGTCGCGGGGCTCGACGGGGATATTGCGCTTGAGGATCAGGCGCAGCGAGCGGTCGTAGGTGATGTAGTTCCACACCCAGTTCAGCAGGACGATGATCTTATTACGCACCGAGAGGATGGAGCGTAGGTGCACGACCAGCCAGAGTAGCCAGGCGGAGAAGCCACCCCACTTCATACGGCCGATCTCGGCCACAGCCTTATTACGCCCTATGGTCGCCATAGAACCGAGGTCGCGGTAGGCGAAGGGACGCTGGGGGCGGCCGTCGAGGCGTGCCTTGAGGTTGGAGGCCAGGAGCTTAGCCTGCTGTAGGGCTACCTGCGCCAGCTGGGGGTGCCCCTGCGGATAGTTGGGGTCGCTGGTCATGAGGCTCTGGTCGCCGAGGGCGAAGATATCGGGGTAGCCGAGGACCTCGCTATGGGCGTCGACGAGGATACGGCGGCCACGGCCGAGGGTCTCAGCCCCGAGGCCAGCCACTTCGCTGGCCGTGATACCGCTCACCCAGATGACGGTGCGGGAGCGCATCGTCTCGCCGTCGGCGAAGGAGAGCGTCAGCCCGTCGTAGTCGGTGACCATCTTGCCGAAGTGCAGCTCTACCCCTAGGCTGCGGAGCCCACGGGCTGCGGCCTCGGAGCTCTTCTCACTCATCGCCCCCAAGAGGCGCGGAGCGGCATCCACCAGATGGATCTCGAAGGCGTCGATATCCAGCCCCGGGTAGTCCTTGGGCAGGACGTAGCGCTTCATCTCCGCCAGTGCACCCGCGATCTCGACCCCTGAGGGGCCGCCGCCGACGATGATGACGCGCTGCAGGGCGGCCTGCTCCTCGGGATGGTCTGCCACCAGAGCCTGCTCGATGTGCTGGAGTAGGATGTTACGCAGGTTTATCGACTCGTAGAGCGTCTTCATCGGTAGGGCGTGGCGCGCCACCTGCTCCTTGCCGAAGAAGTTCGTCGTCCCGCCGCAGGCCAGCACGAGGTAGTCGTAGCTGACGGGCCCCACGGAGGTAAGGAGCTGCTTCTGCTCGGTATCGACCGCCTCGACCGATGCTAGACGGAAGAGGAAGTTGTCCTTGCGACGGAAGGCCGAGCGGAAGGGGAAGGCGATGCTGCTGGGCTCGAGCCCCGAGGAGGCCACTTGGTAGATCAGCGGGGGGAACTGGTGGTAGTTGTTCTGATCGATGAGGACGATCTGGAAGCGACTACTATCGAGCTCCTGGGCGAGCTTGAGCCCGCCGAAGCCACCGCCTGCGATGACCACACGGGGCAGCGAGGAGCTGGGGATATTGATGCTCATAGATTGGAATAGCTAAATACGTCTTTATTCGTCTGCAGGGATAGAACCGCCCTTGTGGGCAAAAGGTTACGAGGCCACCCGAGCTTGCTCCGCGCCGCCGCTTCCCCTCGCTCCGCGCCGCCGCTTCCCCTCGCTCCGCACGGCCGCTTCCCCTTGCTACGCTCCACCGTTGGGCCCTCGGGGGGAGGCCTCCTGAGGGATATCCGTCAGCGCCGTCAGGGACATCCGTCAGGCGCGTGAGGGACGTCCGTCAGGCACGTGAGTGATATCCCTCAGCGCAACCCCCTGGAAGCTGGGCGCTCGCTACCCCCTTGCCGCTGGCGGCAGCTGTAGACCACCCGTGGGGGCTATCGCTCCCTTAGCGGGGGCGCGCCGCGACTAGCTCGCTGAATGAGAATAGATGTGTACATTTGCTCCTAGTACAATGACTACATATCAGCTGACAAGTATGAAGCCCAAGCAACTGCTATCTCCCACCGTCGTACGTACGATGCTCCTCGTTGTCTACAGCCTCATTGGCTGGTGGCTCTTCTACTATCAGGAGGGGATGAGCCTACGGGAGGCCTATCGGAGCCTCCTGCCGCTGCTCCTCTTCGTGCTCTGCCTGCCCGCGGCAGCTGCACGGACGCAGCGCTTCCTCTTCCGCCTAAGCCGCGAGCACAAGCAGCAGGGCTAGCCCCTCCGACTGACACTCCTACATCTAAATACGACAGCGCCCGCCTCCCCAGCTAGGGAAGGCGGGCGCTGTCTGTAGTAGGCGTGCTGAGCAGCGGCGCTAGTCGGCGATGATGCTCATCTCAGCACCGCTGGCGTAGTCGCCACCGTTCTGCGCCGAGAGGGCCGTGAAGCGGAGGTAGCGGGCGCGCTGAGGCTGGCTGAGGTCGACGCGCTTGAGCTTCTTGTCCTTGACGAAGGTCCCCTTCTGCACCTCCGTCCAGGTCTTGCCGTCCTGACTGATGGAGATGGCGTAGTCCTTGACGTCGCCCGTCCAGCTCTCATCCTGACGTGGCAGGTAGGTGAAGGCACGGATGAGCTTGGGCTGAAGGATGTCGAAGTCGACCCAGTGGGGGTACTTGGCTACCGTCACGGAGTACATGCTGTGCCAGATCGAGGCGGGGTCGAAGTCGAGGAGGTTCGCTGCCTCGTCGCCGTAGGGCACCTCCTCGCTGCTGGCCGAGAGGATGGTCGCCTGCACCGTCTCTACGCGGGTGAAGTGCTCGATGCTCACCAGCTCGGGGTGACGCCTATCCCAGGCCTTGACCTCGACGGGCTCACGCATCAGCACGGGGCCCGTGTAGCGCTGCGCCTTAGCCTTTCCGATCTGGATCATCAGCTCGGCGCCAGGACGTGCCTTGAGGCTGAGCATACCATCCAGTCCGCGGGCGATGATGGGGGCAGCGGCTGCCTGGGGGACAGTCGTGCTGTGCGTCTGCTGAGGCTTGATACCACGCAGCGGGCGGATTGTCAGGCCGAAGTAGTGCGGCTCAGCCTTCGTCTGGTACTGCTCGGTGGGAGGACCCTGACCGCAGCTGAAGCCGCCGAGACCCGTGGAGCTGATCCCCAGCACGAGGTGCGTATCCCCAGCAGGGGGCAGCTCCGTGGGGTGTGGGGCGAGCAGCAGATCCATTGCCGAGTAGGGCAGGGCGGAGCTCGTCATCACGCTGTCGGAGATGAAGAGGAGGCCATTGCCTGCGGCGTTCGTCAGGCTCGTCCAGCGTACGTCCTCGCGGTTGGCCATCGTCTGGGGCTTGGGGAAGGGGATGAACTGGCCCGCGACGGTGCTCTGGTGGAGCTGGACGAACTGGCCGCTCTTGCGGTCGCCGTAGTTATTGATCGGGCCGCGGCCGTAGTAGCGGTACTGGTCGTAGCTCTTGGGTAGGACGAACTCGTAGCCGAGACGCGCCAGGACGAGGTTCGGCTTATTGGAGCTGATGCCCGAGTTCAGCTGGATCGTACCGTCGGGGCGTACCGTCCAGACGACCTGTGAGGTGAAGTGGAAGTCCTCGGGACCGAAGCGCTGCGTCGTGTCCTCGATGATCTCATAGCGGCCCGAGGCGCGCTCCATCTTGAGGACAGCAGCGTTCGGCGCCTGCGAGCGCACGGTGAAGAAGAGCTGTAGCGAGCCGTCGGCGAGGCGCTGCACCTTGTACTGCTGTACCTGATGGCGGAGGTTGTGCAGGCCGCTCGCTACCCAGCGTCTGCGTGCCCAGATATCATTGTCGGCAGGGGCGCGGAAGGCGTCGAGGCGGGGACCCTGACCAGGGCGCAGCAGCGTGTCGCCTGCGTAGACGAGGCTGGAGAGCGTACCCTCCTTGAGGTCGAAGGCAGCGGAGAAGTCCCTACCCGTGACGCTATAGCTATCCCCCTCCTTGGCGACCTTCGCCAGGCGCAGTCCGCTCGTAGGCTGGGCGACCTCAGGGCGCTTGCTCTGGTAGGGGAGCTGCTCGTCGGCCTGCACGTAGCCAGCCTTAGCCCAGGGCTTGTCTACCTTGAGGGCGAGCTCGAGGGTGAGGAAGTACTCCTTCTCGGGCGAGATCACCCCCAGCTGGCTGGGATCTAGGCTTAGCTCGGCCGACTGGCGAGGCCCGATGGCGGGGAGCTGCTGCGTGCCGCTCCTAGTGACCACGCCGTCCTCGATGAGGCGCCAGCGTAGTTCGTAGTCCGAGAGGTCGGTGAAGTAGTTCTTATTGCTGATGCGCAGGCGGTGCGCTGCACGGTCGGCCCAGGCGAAGCCTACATTCTGATACACCTTCTTGACCTCGTAGTACTGAGGCTTGGGCTCGAGGTCAGCGAAGACCAGGCCGTTCATGACGAACATCCCGCTATTGGGCTTGTCGCCGAAGTCACCGCCGTAGGCTAGGTAGCGCGTGCCGTCGGGCTTATAGTTGTAGAGCGCCTGGTCGACCCAGTCCCAGATGGCACCGCCGCAGATGAAGTTGGTGCTCTCGATGGCCTGCCACATGTCGCTGAGGCCGCCACAGGCATTACCCATGGAGTGGGCGTACTCCGAGATGTGGAAGGGGTACTTGATCTTGTAGCCGCCCTTCGCCGCGCCCTGCACCCAGGAGACGGAGGGGTACTGGTTAGAGCCCATGTCGACGATCTCGTTGTTGCGCTCGTACTGGATGGGGCGCGAGGTGTCGAGCTTCTTGGTAGCCTGGTAGCTCTTGACGAAGTTCACGCCCGGGCCCGCTTCGTTGCCCAGTGACCAGATGACGATGGAGGGGTGGTTATAGTTGGCATGCACCATCTCCAGCATGCGCGCCACGTGCTGCGTCTCCCACTCGGGGACGTGCGAGAGCGAGGCATCGCCGTAGTAGTACTGGTGCGACTCGATATTGGCCTCGTCCTCGAGGTAGATGCCGTACTTGTCGCAGAGGTAGTACCAGTAGGGGCTGGGAGGGTAGTGCGAGTTGCGCACGTGGTTGATGTTGGCGCGCTTCATCATCATGACCTCGCGCTCCATCTGCTCCTTGGTGATGGCGTGGCCTAGGGCGGGGTTGGTCTCGTGGCGGTTCGTGCCCTTGAGCTTGACGGGCTTGCCATTGACATAGTAGTAGCGCCCAGCGATGCCGAACTCATCCTCCGATGCAGGCGTGTCCTTGATCTCCACCGTGCGGAAGCCCGTGTAGGTCGAGGCCTTATCTAACAGCGTCTTGCCCGCAGCGTCGTAGAGCTCGGCCACCAGGACATAGCGCCAAGGTGCCTCAGCAGACCACACTCTAGGCTCAGAAAGGGTCAGCTGCGCCTCCGTTGTGCCGAAGGCGCTTACCTTCGCCGTGGCCGTAGCTACGGGGCGTGCCTCTGCCTCATCCGAGTAGAGGGGTAGGCCGTAGAGGCTGTAGCGGAGCTGCTGCCCAGGCTTAGCCTTCTTACTCAGGGAGCTGACCTCGGCGGCGATGCTCAGCGTGCCCGTCTGGTAGTCCTTCGTGAGGCCAGGCAGTACACGTAGGTCACGCAGCTGCGTCTGGGGCTTGGCCGTCAGGTAGACGGAGCGGAAGATCCCCGGCAGGCGGAACATGTCCTGAGACTCGAGGAAGGAGCCATCACTGCTGCGGTAGACCTCGACGGCCACCGTATGCTCCTTGAGCTTGGGGTCGAGGTAGGGGGAGATGTCGAAGGAGGCGAGGTTGCGCGAGTTCTTCGAGAAGCCCACGTAGCGCCCGTCGATCCAGAGATAGAAGAAGGAGTCTACGCCGTCGAAGTTGAGGTAGACGGCCTTGCCCGCCCACTCACTGGGAACACTGAACTGGCGCAGGTAGGAGCCCACCTCGTTGCGGTCGCGGTAGGTCGTCCAGTCCTTGGGCGGTGTACGCATGACGCCCTTCTTCCAGTCGCCGACCTTGACCTCGTGGTAGAAGATCACGGGCTGATTGACGTAGATAGGTGTGCCGTAGCGCTGCGTGCCGTCCTTCTGCAGGCCGTAGACGTTCCAGCTCATCGGGACATTGACCTCATCCCAGCGGGAGGCGTCGTAGCCCAGGCGGTAGAAGTCCTGGGGACGCTCCTCAGGGGTGCGTACCCAGTGGAAGCGCCAGCGGCCGTCGAGGCTGCGGTAGAGGCTGCTGTGCTCGGGCAGTACACGCTCGGCACGGTCGCCCGCGGCGAAGGAGAAGAAATAGCTGTGGGGGAGCTGCTTGTTGCGTGCGTAGTCCTCGGGACTCTGCCACTCCTGCCCTGTGGGGGCGGCCTCCGTACGGAAGGAGTAGCCAGGCAGCAGGGCCTGAGCGCCGAGGTCTACTCCACGGCCTAGGAGCAGCGCGGCTGCGGCGAGCAGCACGAGGCGCTTCTTGGTGTAGCGATTCATGTCGGTGTAGTAGACGTTTTGGATGGTATATATATTGTGTATTCTTGCGGTGGGGGACTAGAGGAGCCCTTGGGCTCGGGCTACCTCTAGGGTATCTCGGAGGCCTTCCTCGAGGTTGTAGCGCGGCTGCCAGCCCAGAGCCAGCAGCGGGGAGGGGTCGCAGCGCCAGTTGCGCTGGGCCAGGATCGGGTACTTGTCTCTATTCAGGGGCGTGACCTTCCCGCTGAGCCGTGCCCAGAGCGAGCCGAGCTGACAGACGCCCCACAGCAGCGGTAGCGGGACGCGTAGGTGCAGTACACGCTGGCGTCCCAGCAGGCGCTGGACGAGCCGCCCGTACTCTATATCCGTATAGGTAGCGCCGTCGGAGACGATGTAGCGCTCACCCTCAGCCTCGGGGCGAGAGAGGACGTGCAGCGCGGCACGAGCCACATCGGCGCCGTGGACGAAGGTCAGGTACTGCGTCTGACAGCCTGCCATAGCGTTGATGCCGCCAGCGATCCCCCGCAGGGACATCAGGTAGTCCTTGTCCCCTGGGCCGTAGACGCCTGTGGGCAGGAGGATGGTGAAGGGGAGGCCCGACTGCTCGGTGTAGTGCTCCGCCAGGCACTTGCTGCGGCCGTAGCGCGTCGTCGGGCGCTGGGGATCGTCGGCACGCAGCGGGGTGTCGTCGTGGTGGATGTCGCCGTAGCTGCTGAGGCTACTCATCAGGACGAAGCGCTCGGGCGGCTGCGACAGGTCGATGAGGGCCGACAGCAGGCGCAGCGTGTGCTCGGCGTTGACCTCCTGGAACTCCTCGAGGCGTGCCGTCTTGGTGATGCCCGCGTTGTGGATGACGTAGTGCCAGAGGGGCTCGCCTGGGTAGTGGGCGCTGAGGGCGTGGAAGGCCGAGCGCATCTGCTCGGCATCGCAGTAGTCGACCTCCACGTAGCGTATGCCCTCGCGCTCGAGGCGCTCCAGCTGGGCGCCAGCGCGTACGGCTACCCAGAGCTCGTAGCCTGCGGCCCGAGCCTCGCGCAGCATGTGGCTGCCGATGAAGCCCGAGGAGCCGGTGATCAGTAGGCGGGGTGTGCTGCTCATGGTCTAGCTCTATAGCGTAGGGACGGTCTAGGCGGGGCTAGAAGACGGAGAAGTGCACGTAGCGCTTGGGGTTCTCCTTGAGGTCGCGCATCAGACGGTCGGCATTGTTCACTAGGCTATCCAGACGGTTGTAGAGGCTGGGGTCGCTGAGCAGCAGCCCTGCCGTGTTGTCCTTGCTGCGGAGCTGTGCCGTGACCTGCTGCAGCTGGCGCGTCGTCTCGTTGAGGTGCTGCATCATGGAGTCGAGCTTGAGCTGGGTGAGCTGCGCGCTGAAGGCGTGGAGGTTTCCGGTGAGGCCATGCACGTTGTCCATCACGGGCTTGAGGCTCTGGCTGGATTGGTTGAGGGCAGCCATCATCGCATGCAGCTGCATGGAGGATCCCTTGAGGGCTAGGAGCACGCTGTCGATACTCTTGTCGTGCAGCAGGGTGTCCAGGCGGACGAGGGTCTGCGTGATGGTGGGCATCATGTTGTTGACCGCGGGGAGGATCTGATCTGTCGCTATGGACAGCAGGTCACCCGCGGGGGAGATGCTGGAGATGGTATCGCCGTCGGAGAGGGTGCGGGGATCGTGGCCGTCGATGGTGAGGACGAGCTCGGAGCCACTCAGAGGGTTCATCTTGATCTTGACGATGCTCTTGGAGCTGACGCGTACGTGGGGGTCCAGCGCCATCTCTACGGTCGCGCCGTAGCCTCGGTTGTAGTCGAAGCGCACGTCACGCACCGAGCCGACCTTGAAGCCACTGACGATGACGGGCGTCGCGACGGTGACGCTGTTGAGGTTATCGAAGTGTGCGTAGTAGGTCGTCGTCTTCTTGAAGATCTCGATCCCCTTGAGGTAGTTGATCCCGATGTAGCCGAGGACGAGGGCTAGGACGGTGAGGAGACCTATCTGTACTTCTTTCTTGAACTTCATATAGAGCGGGCTGAGCAGTAGTGATGAATCGGATGAATGTGGGTGAGGGGGCTAGCGCAGGCGCTGCGAGCCCTTGTAGGGGACGATGTAGGCATCCTGGTAGGCCTTAGGTAGTGCTTTGATCTGAGCTTGGGCTTCGGCCTTGGTCTTGCAGGCGGGTAGTAGGTAGATATAAGCCTTACCCGCCTGCTGTCGTTCGATGGGCTGGGGGAAGCGGCGGAAGCGCGCGTCCTTGGTGTCGATCTTCTCGGGGGAGGAGAGGAACTGCACGCGGTAGTGTAGACCCTCGGTGAGCTTAGCCTCGGGCTGCTTCTTGAAGGCCTCCTTGACCTTCGCAGCGACGCTCGAGCTGGCTGAGGAGCTGGAGCTGCTGCGCTCGCTACGAGCAGGGCTCGGGCTGCTGGACTTGGCGGGGTGAGCCGTGAGGCTGTCAGCCGTGTCCTCTGCTTGAGCACTGGGCTCGGCCTCGGGCTCGGGGGCCGTCGTGGCGCTGTCGCGTCGGGCACTGCGGGGGCTGGCCTTACCGCGCCAGGCGGCGTAGTAGCTGGAGAAGGCCCCCGCGATGGAGCTGGCGAGCTCCTCCTGCCCCTGGGAGGAGAGCATGTAGGCGGCCTCGCTGGCGTTGGAGAGGAAGCCGATCTCTGTGAGCACGCTGGGCATAGCGGATTGGCTGAGTACCCAGAGGATGTCCTGACGTACGCCGCGGCTATAGCGGCCTGAGCGGCGGTAGTGCCGCTGTATATGGTTCGCCAGGTCAATACTCTTGTTGAAGTAGGCGTCCTGCATGAGGTCAAACATGATGTAGCTCTCCGTCGAGGTTGGGTCGAAGCCTCGGTAGGTCGTCTTATAGTCGCTCTCCAGGAGCATGGCCTTGTTCTCGCGCATCGCTACGCTGAGGTTGTTGGCGAGCTTGGCGACACCGAGGACGTAGGTCTCGGTGCCGTAGACGCTCTTAGAGGGGGCGCTATTGACGTGGATGCTGAGCATCATCGAGGCTTGGTTGCGGTTGGCGAAGTCCGCACGCTCCTGTAGCCCGACGAAGACGTCGGTACGGCGCGTGTAGAGGACGCGCACCTCGGGGTGGGTAGCCTGGATCTTCGCCCCGACGAGCTTGGCCACGGCCAGTGTGATGTCCTTCTCCTTACCTCCATTGCCTACGGTACCCGAGTCCTTACCCCCGTGTCCTGCATCCAGGACGACGGTGAATAGGCGCTGCGCATCCGCCCACTGGGGGCAGAGCAGACCGAGGACGAAGATGAAGAGCCCCATACGGAGCGCGTGCGATGCTGACCTAGAGCGAGGACACATAGCTGAGCTATACCTGTTGATGACGATGGGTGCTACCGTGGACGCGTCCAGAGGGCCCGCGTGCAGGATAGCTTATATATTGTAGTGCGACAAAGATACGGCTTTTCCCAAAGGGAAGACGCGCCTAGAGCTCAGGGGACAGCCCGTACTGGAGGGAAGTAGCCTCAAGGGCGAGCTGCTCCCCAGCCTTCGGTGGCTCCCGCACGGCCTCTCAAGGGTGGGCGAAGCTCTCCCTAAGGCATGCCGCTCGTCCCCCTAGGCTTGGGCGGTCGGCACTGCCGTCCCTGAGCCGCGCCACTGATAGCAGTCGGCGCTGTGACGGATAGCTCGGAAGGTGCGCTTTTAGCCTAGGAACTCCTTAGCCCTTGCTGGGCGCTTTCTTCCGTCCTGCTTAGCGCTTGTCTGTCTGCAGCTTAGCCCTCCTCTCTTCGCCTTGTCTAAGGACACCCCGATCCTAGCCTTAGCTCGCTGAGCGCCTGCTATAAAGGACTTCGCCCCTGCCACCCTCGACGAAGGGAGACAGAGGCGAAGCTATTTCAGAGGCTTGAGGTAGCGGGCTAGCGCTCTTCGGCGGCCAGGAGCTCGCTACACAGCTGGTAGCCCTTGATCATCATGCGGGGGATGTGGAAGGGCCCCTTGAAGAGGTTGCCCTTGGCGGGCTGCGCCACCGAGCCATCGCGGTGCAGGTAGCCGTACCACTCGCCGTACTCGTGGTCGGGGAGGTGGGCGTACATCCAGTCACTGATCTGTCGGTGCATCTTCAGGTAGCGCTCCTCACCCGTCATCTGATAGGCGTAGAGCGTGGCGATGACGGCCTCGGTCTGTGGCCACCAGAACTTCATGTCCTGCGCATAGTCCTGACAGGGCAGGCCCTTGCAGTCACGGAAGTTGATGATCCCACCGTAGAGCTCGTCCCAGCCCCAGTCCCAGGACCAGTCTAGGATCTTGCAGCCGAGCTCGATGAGGTGCTTGTCACCCCCGCGGTACTTAGCCTCCTCGAGGATGAACCAAGCCGTCTCGATGCAGTGCCCAGGGTTGATGAGGCGACCGCTGAGGCTGTCGATGAACTCCCCATTGGGGCCCACCATCTCCAGCAGCGCCTTGTACTCGGGGTGGAGGAAGTAGCGCTCCAGCTTGTCCAGCGACTCGGCGATCTGCGCGTCCAGTACGGGGTCGGGCAGAGCCTCACGGATACGGTTAGCCGTATTGATCAGGATCATCACGATGGAGTGACCCTGTGCCTGGAGCTCCTCGGTGTACTTGGGCTCGAGGATGCCAGGGGTGGTGAGGAAGCGCTGGATGTCCTTGAAGAGCTGGACGGCCTTCTCTGCATAGCGCTTGTCTCCCGAGGCTATGGCATACTCGCTGAAGGCTATGGCAGCGAAGCTCTCACTGAAGACATAGCGGCGTCTGCGCAGGCCACGGCCGTCCTCCGTCACCTCGAAGAACATACGCCCATCCGTGTCGAAGCAGTGGCGCTCGATGAACTCGATGGTCGTGCGGGCGGCCTCGAGCCACTCGGGGCGCTGCTCGATCTGATTGTAGGCGAAGGAGGCGACGAAGGCGAAGCGGCCCTGGAACCATACGCTCTTGGTCGTGTCCATGAGCGTCCCATCCCGATCTACACAGGTGTAGATGCCGCCGTGCTTGCGGTCGAGCCCGTGCTGGAGCCAGAAGGGGAGGATATTCTCCACCAGGTCCTCACGGTAGCGGTCACGCGTGGCGCGGAGGTAGTTGCTGATCTGTCCCACGTCGCTCTAGAGCTTGTTGCCCTTGTTGAAGAAGTCGATTGCCTCGAGCTCGGCCTTGATCTGTGCCTCCTCCTCGTCGGTGATGTTGCGGAAGGGCGTGCGGTTGCCCCCGAGGTCGAGGCCCATGAGCTTCATGATGCGCTTGCCAGCGACGATATTGCCGCGGTAGCGTGCGATGACGTTGATGACGTCCTGATTGTAGTTCTGCAGCTCGCGTGCCTTCTGGAGATCACCAGCGCGGAAGGCCTCGATGACGCCTACCAGTACATTGCCGCAGTAGTTGGCCGTACCGCTGATACCGCCCTGTACGTCGCAGGCTGCGAGCCCTGCCAGCAGCGTCTCGTCGAGGCCGTGGAGCAGGTCGTACTTGCCGTCCTTGTAGAGCTTGCACTGGTTGAACTCATAGAGGTTCTCGTTGGTGAACTTGATCCCAGCGAAGTTGGGAATGCGGCCGTCGACCGCCTGCAGGAAGTCCGTCATCGGCAGGTAGGCGCCGTTGAAGACAGGGATGTGGTAGTAGTAGAAGGGGAGGTTGGGTGCACCCGAAGCGATCTCTTCGCAGTACTTGACGAGCTCCTCGATGCGGCCGACCTTGGGGAAGGGCGAGGCCATGGAGCCAATGCCCCAGGCGCCGATCTTCTGGGCGTGCTGTGCTAGACGGTGTGCCGAGCGTACGCTGGTGCTGCCCACGTGGACGATGACCTTGAAGTCCTTGGGTGCTACCTCGACCCACTTCTCCGCTAGGAGCATGCGCTCCTCGTCGCTGAGCATGTAGCCCTCACCCGATGAGCCGTTGATGAAGACGCCCTTGAGGCCATTGCGGTGCAGCATCTCTGCGTAGCGAGCGATAGGCTCGAGATTGACGTCGCCGTTCTTGTCGAAGGGCGTGAAGGGGGCTACGAGCAGCCCTTGGATATGTGCCATTGCTGTATATAATAATGTAGTTACGGTCTGTCGGTAGTAGGGTGGGGAGTCCCCCGCCTGTCTGCGCTACCCACAGCCAGGGGCAAAGGTAAGAATATTCTCGAATGCCAGGACGCCCGACGAACTCATCGGTTCGTCGGGCGTCCTGGCTAGCTGTGGAACCTTGTCCTTAGGCCTCCTTGACGCGCCCTACGTAGGATCCGTCGCGCGTGTCGATGGTGATCAGCTCGCCCTCGGTGATGAAGAGGGGCACGCGTACCTCAGCACCCGTCTCGACGGTAGCAGGCTTGAGCGTGTTGGTCGCCGTATCGCCCTTGAGGCCGGGCTCGGTATAGGTGACGCGCAGCGTGACGTGGGCGGGCAGCTCGCAGGTCAGTACGGTCTCCGTAGCAGCATGTACCATAGCCTCTACCATGTCACCGTCCTTGAGGAACTGCACGCCGTCGATGACTGCCTCGGGGATGGTGATCTGCTCGAAGGTCTCAGGGTGCATGAAGTTCAGCCCCATCTCGTCCTTGTAGAGGTACTGGTAGGGGCGGCGCTCGATGCGAACCTCCTCGACCTTGACCCCGCTATTCCAGGTCTTGTCGATGACACGACCCGTGGCGATGTTCTTGAGCTTGGAGCGAACGAAGGCAGGGCCCTTCCCAGGCTTGACGTGGAGGAACTCGACGATGAAGTAGTACTGCCCGTCGATGTCGAGGCACATACCGTTGCGGAAATCTGCTGTAGTAGCCATAGATATATATTAAGTTGTTGTTTACTTCTGCGCTACAAAAATAGGCAAAATCGTCCAGCCAGCCCCGAGCCGCGCCCTCGGCTAAGTCGCAGCACCTCCTCGCCTCCTCTCTGAGCCCCGCCCTGCCTGGGAGTGGAGCGGAGGGGCCAAGCTACCCCGCTGACGCCGAGGCCCAAGGGGGAGGGAGTGTGAGGGATATCTGTCAGCGCCCTGAGGGACGGCAGTCAGGCGCACGAGGGACGTCAGTCAGCGCCTTGAGGGATATCCATCAGCGAGCAGGCACAGGGCGATCGCCTTGCTTGGCCTTTACCTTAGCTACGCTTATGAGGGGCTAAGGGCTTCGCCTTGAGGGAATCGCCGCGCAGTACAGCGGAGGACTTTACTCAGCCGTGAGCTAAGTCGCGGGGGGCTTCCCTAAGGGCTAGGGACGTATCTTGAGCTTGTGGGGCTTGCTCTCTTGCCAGAAGCGGTTGAGCGCCGTGACGAGGAACTGATGCTCCCCATCCAGCAGTTCGTCGATCGTCAGGCGGTAGCGGCTGCTGCGCGAGATCTGACGGATGTAGCGGGGATCCTTGATGCTCGCCTTCGCTCCGCGGGGGAAGGCGTAGACGACATAGAGGTAGGGGCTCTCGGGATCGTCCTTCTGATGGCGATCCTCCCAGCAGAGGCTGAAGCCCTCTCGGTCGTCCTCCAGCCAGATACGGCTGGGGGCGGCGGGTGCCTTCGTCTTGCCCAGAGCACCGTGCTGTACGGGCAGGAGCGCTGGGTAGCGCTGGTAGCTGGTGGAGAGACTGTCGCCGATGCCGCCCACATTCCGGAGGAGGTCGTCGGCAGGCCACCATACATTGCCCTGGGCGTAGTGGCGGCTCAGCTGGAGCTTCTCCCCGAGCTGTCGTCCCTCCATGGTGCGCCCCACGTGCTGCCCGATGTAGAGCTGCGTCGTACGGGGTAGCTGCTCGGCCCACCAGGGGACGAGGACGTCGTAGTCGGCGACCTTGTGCCCGCGGTTCCAGTAGACCTGCGGCACGACGTAGTCTACCCAGCCCTCGTGCGCCCAGTAGAGGACATCGGCCGAGAGGTCATCGTAGGACTGTAGGCCCGCCGTCTGGCTGCCCTCGGGGGCGCTGCTGGCATTGCGGTAGATGCCGAAGGGGCTTACCCCGAAGCGCATCCACGGCCTCAGCTCGAGGAGCGTCTCGCGGGTAGCGCGGATCAGCTCATTGACCTTGTCCCTACGCCAGCGCGCCTTCTCACCGCGGGCGTAGCCCTTGCCGAGGCCATAGGCGCGGAAGGTCTCCTCGTCCTGCAGCTCCTCGCCCGCCTTTGGGTAGGGGTAGAAGTAGTCGTCGAAGTGCAGGCCGTCGAGGTCGTAGCGCGTCACCAGGTCCTTAACGACGCTGGTGATGTAGGGGATGCTCTGCGGGTGCCCAGGGTTCATCAGGAGCTGCCCGCCGTAGCGTAGGAAGAGCTCGGGGTAGCGGCGTGCGGGGTGGGTCGGCGCTAGTTCGGCCGAGCCATTGGAGGCCCCGCGGTAGGGGTTGATCCAGGCGTGCAGCTCCATGCCGCGCTCGTGGCAGGCCTCGAGGACGAGCTCCAGCGGGTCCCAGGGCTCCTCGGGAGCTTGTCCTTGACGCCCCGTGACGTACTTGCTCCAGGGCTCGAGGGCGCTGGGGTACCAGGCATCCCCCTCGGCGCGCACCTGGAAGAAGATGGCGTTGCAGCCGAGCTGGTGCAGCGTCTCGACACGGCGCAGCAGGAGGTCGGCCGCGTCGTAGGGACTGAGCTGGGCGTATTCGCTCCTGTAGATCGTCGGGAACCAAGCGGCGCGCAGCTCACGCTTGAGCGGCTGGCGCGGATCGGGCAGCTTCGTCCCACGCCCGCGGCTGAGGCCGCAGGAGGAGAGGAGCAGCAGCGTCAGCAGGAAGGCAGGCAGTAGGCGGCGTGCCTCGGCGTAGCGTCGGTGCATTAGCTCAGATGTAGGTGCTGATAGACGTAGATGATCCACTCGACGAAGGCCAGGAAGGGCAGGACGAAGAGCAGACTATCGATGCGGTCGAGGATACCGCCGTGCCCTGGGATCACCTTGCCCGAGTCCTTGACGCCCGCCTTACGCTTGAGCATCGACTCGAAGAGGTCGCCCCAGGTGGCTGCCACCGAGATCACAGCGCCGTAGACGAGTCCGAGGAGGCTGCCCTCCATGAGGAAGTAGGAGACGAGGACGGAGGCGATGAAGCCGCCGACGAAGCCCTCCCAGCTCTTGTTCGGCGAGAGGCTGGGGAAGAGCTTGTGCCGTCCCAGCTGCGATCCCGCCAGGTAGGCGCCCGAGTCATTGACCCAGATGGCGATGAAGGCGAGGAAGAGGAGGCTGTAGCCACTGCTCATCTGTGAGCCGTGCAGCAGGTGGGCGATGCTGAGGAAGCCGCCCGTATAGATCTGGCCGAAGATAACCTTCGCCAGGTCGCCCGGCATGAGCTCACGCTCGCTGTAGAGGCTGCGCACCAGCGAGTAGAGGAGGAAGGCAGCGTAGGGCAGCAGGTAGATCGTCGCCCCGAGGCCCTCGATGGCGATGCAGTGCGTCGTCCAGAAGAGGTAGACCGCAGCCACGGCGTCGGTGATGCGACGCAGGGGGTAGATGCGGTGCGTGGATACGAGGTTGGAGAACTCCCAGTTGGCTAGGAAGACCAGGACGCCGAAGACGGCCAGGTAGAGCGAGCTACTCCCTAGGAGGAGCGCCGCTAGGATGAGGGCTGCGTAGAGGGCGCCGAAGATGGTGCGCTTGACTAGATTGCTCATAGATCAATATAGTGGGTGAGGGCTATACATCGCTAGGGGCAGGCGGCTCGGTCTCCGCGGCTCGGTCGGTGTCGGAGGCTGGGGCGGGGCTGCTCGTCTCGGTAGAGGGTGCGGGCTGCTGCTCGGCATTGAGGCGCATCAGCTCATCGGCGCGGCTCTCCCAGGCACGCTTGCCGAAGATATGCTCGACGTCCTCGGTGTAGATGACCTCGCGCTCCAGCAGCAGCTCGGCGAGCTCCTCGAGGCCAGCGCGATGGGCGAGGATGGTGGCCTTAGCACGGTCGTACTCCTCCTGGACGATACGGCTGGCCTCCTGGTCGATGAGCTCGGCGGTCTTGTCGCTGTAGGGCTTCGTCAGGCCATAGCCGTCGCTCTGCATGTCGTAGTAGTTGAGGTTCGGCAGGCGCTCACTCATGCCGTAGTAGGCTACCATAGCATAGGCGATCTTGGTCGTATGCTCGAGGTCGTTGGCCGCGCCCGTAGAGATGCGTCCTAGGAGGAGCTCCTCGGCGGCGCGCCCTGCCAGAGTGGCACATATCTGATCCCGTAGAGCCTGGGTCGTGGTGATCTGTCGCTCCTCGGGGAGGTACCAGGCGGCGCCGAGGGCCTTACCTCGGGGGACGATGGTGACCTTGACCAGCGGGTTGGCATAGCGCAGGTGCCAGCTGACGGTGGCGTGCCCTGCCTCGTGCAGGGCGATGCTGCGGCGCTCCTCCTCGGTGGTAATCTTGTTCTTCTTCTCCAGCCCGCCGACGACGCGGTCGATGGCGTTCATGAAGTCCTCTCGGGAGACGAAGTCCTTACCCGCACGGGCAGCGATGAGGGCGGCCTCGTTACAGATATTGGCGATGTCGGCGCCCGAGAAGCCGGGGGTGCGACGAGCCAGTAGCTCGACGTCCACGGTCTCGTCGATCTTCAGCGGACGTAGGTGGACGAGGAAGATCTCCTTGCGGTCGTTGACGTCTGGCAGGTCTACGTAGATCTGGCGGTCAAAGCGTCCCGCACGCAGCAGCGCGGGGTCGAGGATCTCGGCGCGGTTGGTGGCCGCCAGGATGATGATACCGCTATTGGTGCCGAAGCCGTCCATCTCGGTCAGCAGCTGGTTGAGCGTGTTCTCCCGCTCATCGTTGCCGCCGAGGCTGTTCTTCTGGCCGCGGGCGCGCCCGATGGCGTCGATCTCATCGATGAAGATGATACAGGGGGCTTTCTGCTTGGCTGTCTCGAAGAGGTCACGCACACGGCTGGCGCCGACGCCGACGAACATCTCGACGAAGTCCGAGCCTGCGAGCGAGAAGAAGGGCACGTGCGCCTCGCCCGCCACTGCCTTTGCTAGCAGCGTCTTCCCCGTCCCTGGAGGGCCGACCAGAAGGGCTCCCTTGGGGATCTTACCCCCGAGCTGGGTGTACTTAGCCGGGTTCTTGAGGAAGTGGACGATCTCCTCGACCTCCTCCTTGGCCTCGTGCAGGCCAGCGACGTCCTTGAAGGTCACCGAGGCGGTGTCCTTGTCGAAGAGGCGTGCCTTACTCTTGCCGATGCTCAGCGCACCACCCATGCCGCCGCCCATAGCACTGGACTGGCGGCGCAGCATGATGATCCAGAAGCCAATGATGATGACCAGCGGGAGGAAGTTCAGCACGAGGCTCAGCAGCCCCGAGCGACTCTCCTTATACTGTACGCGTGCGCGGATGGCCTGCTCCTCGTAGAATTTGTCGAAGCGGTCGACGCTCGGGATCTCGGTCTCGATGCTGCGCGTGCGCTCGGGCTGGACACGACCGAAGATGGGGCTCTTGCCTACGCTGTAGAGGCTGTCGGACTGGCTGGGGCGCAGCATCCCCACAGCGGTGTGCTCGCCTCGATCGACGATGATCTTGCTGAAGGACTCCTGCTTGGCTAGGCGCTGGAACTCGTCCCAGCTCACGCTCTTGGTCTCGGTCGAGCCGCCGTCCCATAGGAAGAGCGCGCCCAGGATCCCGAGGATGATGGCGTAGATCCAAAGCTCCTTACCGAAGAGGTTGAAGCCTCGGCGCGGCTTGTTTGGCTTACTTGATTCTATCATGTCTATTCGTTGTTTGCTATCTGCACGGCTATCCTGGCGCGGATAGCACTAGATGTAAAGGTAACAAAAAACATGCCATCCCGGTTGCCCCTGTCAGCTCTGAGGCCGCTGGCCGAGGCTTCGGGGGCTCGCTCCCTGCCTCCTCGGCGGGTGTCTTGTGCCGCCCTTAGCTGCCTCTGTGAGCACTGTGGGGCGGGGCCCTCGACGGGCAGCACGTGCGCGGAGTCCATGCTGGGGCTAGGCTGACTGATACCCATCGAGCGGCTGAGGGATACCAGTCGGCTAGGCTAAGGGATATCAGTGGACGAGCTGAGGGATATCGGTGACAAAGGCTAAGGGATAAGGGGGGACAGAGCTGCCGCGCTCGCTCGGCGAGGAAGCCCCCTAGGGCGAGCAGCGTAGCCCGTCCCGTGTACGCGGATATTATCGTATTTTTGTGTAATCCCAGCTTAGTGCTGGTAGTGTAAGACAGTAATGAAAGAACAACCCATTATATTAGGTATAGAGAGCTCCTGCGACGACACCTCGGCGGCCGTACTGCGCGGCCGTCAGCTGCTGAGCAATGTCATCGCCTCGCAGGCCGTACATGCGGCCTACGGCGGCGTCGTGCCCGAGCTCGCCTCCCGTGCCCACGAGCAGAACATCGTCCCCGTCGTCAGCGAGGCGATACGCCGCGCGGGCATTCGCCCCGATGAGCTCGATGCCATCGCCTTCACCCGCGGCCCCGGACTGCTGGGCTCGCTGCTGGTGGGGACCAACTTTGCCAAGGGGCTCAGCCTCTCCCTCGGTATCCCCATGGTCGAGGTCAACCACCTGCATGCCCACGTGCTGGCGCACTTCATCGAGGAGGAGGGCGAGGAGCATCGTAGCCCCAGCTTCCCCTTCCTCTGCCTCCTGGTCTCGGGGGGCAACTCGCAGATCATCCTCGTGCGCTCAGCCTCCGATATGGAGATCATCGGGCAGACTATAGACGATGCGGCGGGTGAGGCCTTCGACAAGTGCGCCAAGGTCATGGGCCTAGGCTACCCCGGAGGCCCCGTCGTCAATCGCCTGGCGAATGAGGGCGACCCCAAGGCCTTCGCCTTCAGCAAGCCCAGCATCCCAGGCTATGACTATAGCTTCAGCGGGCTCAAGACCTCCTTCCTCTACACGCTGAGGGATGCGCTGGCGGAGAACCCCAACTTCATCGAGGAGCGTAAGGCCGACCTCTGCGCCTCACTCCAGGCTACCGTCATCGATATCTTGATGAAGAAACTACGTGCTGCAGCCAAGGACCTCGGCATACGCCAGGTCGCCGTCGCCGGAGGCGTCTCGGCCAATACGGGGCTGCGTGCTGCCTTCGAGGATCATGCCCGCCGCTACGGCTGGGAGATCTTCATCCCGAAGTTCGCCTACACCACAGACAATGCTGCGATGGTGGCGATGAACGGGTACTTCAGCTACCTAGAGGGCAAGCGTACGGAGCTCGATGCCGTACCCTTCGCCCGCGTGACCATGTAGCCGCTCCAGGGGTGGCTACCTTACAGCTAAAGAGACTACAACTATGGGACAGGAATCCGTGCTCCAGAGGCTCCGTGAGGAGCTGGAGCGTCAGCAGCTGACCGTCGCCACGGGCGAGAGCTGCACGCTAGGTCGCGTAGCCGCTAGCCTAGGCGCACCCGCGGGGGCCTCGGGCTGGCTACGTGGAGGCATCCTCGCCTATCATCCCGAGCTCAAGGTCAGCCTCCTCGGGGTGCCCGAGCGCCTCATCGCCGAGCGTCATGTCGTCAGTGAGGAGGTCGCCCGCGCTATGGCCCGCGGCGCTGCCGAGCGGCTCGGCGCCGACCTCGGGCTAGGGACTACGGGGCTGGCAGGCCCCACAGGGGCCGACGAGACCCACCCCGTAGGGATGATCTGCCTCGGCGCCTGGCTACGACGCCCCAAGGGCTCCCCGCGTGAGGTCTCGCTCTGCCTGCACCTAGACGGCGATCGCACCGCCAATATCGAGGCTGCCGTAGAGGCGATGCACCAGCTCGCCTACAGCCTCATCACCTCCGACACGTCCGACGCGACGATCTACTACTAATATGGTATGAAGAAGTATCGTATCCTCTCTCCCCTCATCCTTAGCCTCACCTCAGCACTCCTTGCCCTCGGCAGCCCCAGCATCCTCAGCGCCCAGCAGCCCGAGCTCGTCTATCGCCTCGGTCTAGAGCAGCGCCCCACCAGCCCCACGAGCTGGGGGCAGGGCGCCGCACGCATCACGGCCCTCCAGCCCGAGAGCCCCGCGACACGCGCTGGCCTTCGGGTCGGTGACCTCCTACTTAGTATCGATGGGGTGGGGACTGCTGGGCTTAGTGCCCGCGAGGTAGACGAACTGCTGCAGCGCCCCACGGGGAAGCACCTCGTGACGCTGCGCCGCCTCGGGCAGCCTAAGCCTGAGACCCTGCTCCTCATCCCTGAGGCGAAGAGTCGTACGGCGCGTACCGAGCGTGAGCTGGCACGTGCCTATGCCGCCTACAGCCCTGAGGACCAGGCGGAGTGGCCGCTGAGCTATCAGCTGAGCTACCAGGTGCAGCCGGGCTTTGACTTCGCTACGGTGCGTCGCTATGCCTTCGCACCCTCCAGCGAGCAGAATAGGGAGCTGGACGATGCCCTCTACAGTATGATCGCCCGCCAGCTGCAGGCCCTCGGACTGCAGGAGGACAAGGCTGCGCCCGACCTCATCGTCGAGTGCTACTACGAGCTGCAGCCTACGGCGAGCCCACGCCTGGATGCCGCGAAGCCCGCCCAGAGCCTACGCTACCACCTTGAGGAGGAGCGCGTACAGCTCCTGCCCATCATCCCCGAGGCAGCGCCCGACGAGGGCAGCTATCAGGTCAAGCTCAGCGTGCAGATGACGCGCCCCACCGATCCGCAGCGCCCCGTATGGCTGGCCGAGACGCGCGAGGGGCTGAGCGAGCCGATGACGCTCAAGGACTTTGCCCGCTACACCCTGCCCGTGCTGCTGCGCCCCTTCCCCTTCGCCCCCAGTGGCAGCCGCCAGCACTTCACCGCCCGCCGCTCCCGCTACCTCTATACGGGGCTGCACTACGCGCTCCAGGATCTAGGGCGTGTCGTGGAGGTAGAGGAGGCTTCGCCCGCCTTCGCGACAGGCCTGCAGCCAGGGGATCGCATCCTCGCGATCAACGGCCACACGCTAGGCGACACCGACCTCACGCACCTCTCCGAGGAGCATCGCCGCTTCGTGCGTGAGACCGAGAGCTACCGTGAGGCAGGGCCCTTCGGCTACTGGAGCCCCAAGGCCTACGGCGCGCTACGTAAGGCCTTCGCCAGCCAGCCCTACAGCTACCTCTTTGCCTTCCGCCCCTATGTGAGCGAGAATCGGGGAGGCCTGCTGACCCTCGAGATCGAGCGCTCGGGCGAGCGCTACACGCTCCAGCTGCAGCCCGAGCTGCGACAGGAGTCTACCCTCATTCCCCTAGACCAATAGTTAGATGAATAGTGAGCCCCAAGCGCTGAAGACCTATCAGCTCGGGCGCGTGCAGCGCCTGCCCATCCTACGCCTTGTCTCCATAGGTGCCTACCTCGACGGCGGGATACAGGATATCCTCCTGCCGCTCAGGTATCTGCCCAAGGACGCAAAGGTGGGGGATGAGGTAGAGGTCTTCGTCTACCACGACAATGAAGGGCGCCTCATCGCCACGACGCTGCGCCCGCTGGCCCAGGTGGGCGAGGTGGCCTTCCTCCGCTGCGCCAGCGTCTCCGAGGCAGGAGCCTTCATGGAGTGGGGCATACACCGCGATCTCTTCGTCCCCTTCCGTGAGCAGAGCAGCAAGATGCTCCTCGGCTACAGCTACGCCGTCTATCTCTACGTCGACCAGATGAGTGGGAAGATCGTCGGCTCGGCACGCCTCTCCAAGCACCTCGGCGGTAGCCCTGCGGACTACGCTCCCGGCTCGCTGGTGCACTGCATCGTCACCGAGCAGCACGAGGAGGGCTACCGCTGCGTCATCGAGGGGCAGCACTGGGGCTTCGTCTATACAGATGCGGCCCCGCGCATGCTTCGCCGTGGCGAGCAGCTCGAGGCCTACGTGGTGCGGGTACGAGAGGATAATAAGGTCGATCTATCGCTGCGTCCCGTGGGCTATGCCAAGGTGGACAGCGCTCAGGAGCGGCTCCTGGAGCTGCTGAAGCAGGCGGGTGGACAGCTGCCCCTCGGGGATAAGAGCCCTGCCGAGGAGATCCTACGGCAGACGGGCATGAGTAAGAAGACCTTCAAGATGACCCTAGGGGCGCTCTACAAGGCACGCCGCATTGAGCTAAGCCCTACGTCGGTACGCCTCAGCAAGGAGGGTAAGCGATGAGCGCCCTCCTCGTGCCCTCGCCCCAGGTCACCCAGGTGCTGGAGCAGATGAATGAGGCCTCGCTACGCGGTGAGGCCTTCTTCTTTGCCCTGGACTTCGAGCTGCGGGAGGCGCTCTTCGAGTTGCGTCCCTTGGAGCAGCCCGAGCCTCGCTACTTCTTCTCCCTGCCAGGCTACAGCACGGCGAGCCCTGCCGTCCCTCGGTGCCCTAGGCTCGACCTCGTCCCGACGGTAGAGCCGCTGGAGCGCTACCGCGAGCGCTTCGCGAAGGTGCACAGAGGACTGATGCACGGCGATAGCTTCCTCGTGAACCTCGCCCTAAGGACGCCCGTCGAACTCGAGGCCACGCTGGAGGAAGTCTATGTCACGAGCCGTGCGGACTATCGCCTCCTCGTGCCTGGGCGCTTCGTCTCCTTCTCCCCCGAGTGCTTCGTGCGGCTCGAGGGCGAGCGTCTCAGCACCTATCCGATGAAGGGCACGATCGACGCCCGCCTACCCGATGCGGCGGAGCGCCTGCGCTCAGACTATAAGGAGAGCTGCGAGCACCATACCATCGTCGACCTGATGCGCAATGACCTGAGCCGTGTGGCAGAGCGGGTGCGCGTCGAGCGCTTCAAGTACCTCACCGAGCTCACGACCTCGCGCGGACCGCTGCTGCAGATGAGTTCGGAGGTCGTCGGACGCATTGACCGCAGTGCGCTGCGCCTCGGGGATCTCCTCCTGGAGCTGCTGCCTGCGGGCTCGATTAGTGGCGCACCCAAGGGAGCGACGCTGGAGCTCATCCGTAGCGCCGAGGGCGCGCCTCGCGGCTTCTATACGGGGGTGTGGGGCTACTTCGATGGGGAGCGCCTGGATACAGCCGTCCTCATCCGCTACCTCGAGTACGAGGCGGAGACGGGGCGCTACTACTACCGCTCGGGGGGTGGCATCACCATCAACAGTGAGGCCGAGGACGAGTGGCGTGAATGCCTGCAGAAGATCTACATCCCACAGTAGGCCTGTTTCCGAAGCTCCGCTTACCTCTGCTCCCCTTGCCCCGCAAAGATTGCCGTCGCTACGAGCCCTATGCCCCGAAGCGCTCCCTTAGCCCTCAGAAGCCTTGCCTACAGACGAACTAACTTCCCCGATGCCCCCTTGCCGCTACCTCGAGACCCTCGGGCTGCAGGGCGAGGAGGCGCATGCCCTCGAGCTGCACCGCGATCGGGTACGCCGTACGCTGCTCCATGCAGGAGCTTCGCTCGAGGGGCATCCACTCCTGGAGGAGCTTGTCCCCGAGCGCCTCGTGGCGCGCCTCAAAGCAGAGCTGGGGGCGTCCTACCGCGCCGAGCAGCTCTACCGCCTGAGCTATAGCTACGACCGCGAGGGGGTGCAGGAGCTGCGCTGCTTCGCCTACGCGCCGCGGCAGCTGGAGCGGCTCGTGCTCTGGGAGCTGCCTGAGGGCTTCGACTACAGCTATAAGTATGCCGATCGCAGCTTCTTCGAGGAGGTGCAAGCGGAGCTCTCCCCCGAGGAATTACCGCTCTTCGTGCGCCCTGATGGGAGCCTGAGTGACACGAGCTATACCAATATCGTGTTGTGGACGGCGGCGGGCTATAGGACGCCTGAGCGCCCACTGCTGGAGGGGACGGAGCGTAGGAGGCTCCTCGAGGCGGGGCGAATCAGCGCCGCGCCGCTGAGTGTGGCAGACCTCTCGGCCTGCCGTGGCGTCTATCTGATCAATGCGATGATGCCGCTGGAGTCGGCACCGCTCCTCCCGCCGCCCGAGCTCGTCATACGGCGCGTATAGCCACCGCTGCGACGAAGACGTGTACCTCCGCCACGCCTGCCTCTTCGAGCAGGTCACAGAGGGCGTGCAGCGTCGAGCCCGTCGTCAGGAGGTCGTCCACGAGGAGGACACGCTGGCCCTGTAGCACCCCTTGCTGCAGGGTTGCTTTATTTAGGTAGAAGGCCTGCTGGGCGTTGAGCATGCGCTGCTGTCGGTGGAGCGTGGTCTGCGAATGGCTCCCGCGGTAGCGCCTTAGGTAGTCGGCGCGGGCGGGGCAGCCGTAGTAGGCGGCGAGCGCCTCGGCCAGTAGCATCGCTTGGTTGTAGCCGCGGTAGGCGAGACGCTGGGGCTCTATCGGTACGGGGAGGATGAGGTCGATGTCGCCCCGCTGGGGTCGGAGGCGGCCCTCGCTGAGGGCGGTGCGAACGATGAAGGTGGCGAGCTCGCGGTAGCCCGAGTATTTGAGGGAGGTGATCAGGCGGTGGCTGTCCTCGTCATGGTGGTAGATGGTGAGGGCCGAGAGGCTGCGGATGAGGGGCGAGCCTAGGAGGCGCTCGCTGGCAGAGGTGTGCTCCTCATGGTAGCGGGGGAGACGGCTGGCGCACTCGAGGCAGAGGCAGCGCTCACTACGCCCTAGGCGCCGACCGCAGATCGCGCAGGGACGCGGATAGAAGAGGTCTAGGATGAGGTCAAGGCTGAGCCGTGCCCAGCGAACTAGGGCGGAGCGGCTCTGGGGCGCCTGCCCTGCTGGGGGCGCTTGCTCCCGCGGCCTTGACGGCTCTTGCCGAGGCTGCTGCTCGTGGGCTCCCTCCTTAGGCTGGCTCATCGCTTAGTCCTCCTCCCAGTCGGGCTCGTCCGTGTCGAGGAGCTGGGTGATGGCCTCCCGCACTTCGTCGTAGTCGTAGCCGCGGTAGAGGCCGAAGCGCATCAGTCGGTCGTAGGCCTTACGGTGCTCCAGCCCCGAGGGGAGGCTGCGCTGCTTGGCGCGCAGCAGCTGTAGGACGCGGGGCTCCTCGTCCTCGGCGCTTGTCTCCTCCTCGAGCTCCTCCAGTGCCGCCGTGATCACAGAGGAGGCGATGCCGTGACGGCGCAGTTCGTGCTCGAGGCGTCGCGGGCCCCAGCCGTTGAAACGGTGCTTGTCGTGGACGAAGGCGCGGGCGAAGCGCTCCCCGCTCACGAAGCCCTCAGCCTCAAGCCGCGTGAGGAGCTCGGCCTGCAGCTCCTCCTCCAGCTCGAGGCGCTGCATGCGGCGGCGTAGGTCGCTCGGCGAGCGCTCGGCCTGAGCGCAGTAGCTGGCTAGACGGGCGTAGGCCTCCTGGGGGGTGAGCTCGGTCTGCTTCATAGCTGTGGCGTGTAGCGGAGGTGGACGAAGCGGAGCTTGCCGCTGAGGTCATGGAGGAGCTCGGCCGTGCAGGCCTCAGGCCCGACGATACGGCGCATCGCCTCTAGCGTCTCCTCGGCGTAGCGGGGGTTGAGCTCTACCCAGAGGCTGCCGCCTGGGCGTAGGTAGCCCTGCTGCACGAGCCGGGCCAGTGCCAAGTAATAGGCTATGGGGCTCGTCTCGGGGGCGAAGAGCGCTAGGTGTGGCTCGTGCTCCAGCACCTGCGGGCTCATGGCGGCGGCCTCCTCGGGATGGATGTAGGGGGGATTGCTGACGATGAGGTCGAGGCCTCGGGGTAGGGGCCTCTCTGCGCTCTGGACGAGGCGGAAGAGGTCTTCCCTATAGAGCTGTACGCTGCGCCCTGTGGCGGTTCGTAGGGCGGCGAAGTTGCGCGCAGCGACCTGCAGCGCCTCCTCCGAGAGCTCGAGGGCATAGGCGGCCTGCAGCTCGGGCAGACCCGCAGCCAGCGCATAGGCGATACAGCCGCTCCCCGTACCTATGTCTACGAAGCTGCGGTAGCCTGCTCTAGCGGCCTCCTCGAGGACGAGCTCCACGAGCTCCTCCGTCTCGGGGCGCGGGATGAGCACCCCTGGGGCTACGTAGAGGCTGTGCTGGAGGAAGGGCGCGTAGCCGAGGACGTACTGCAGGGGGCGTCCCGAGCCCAGCGCCTGGAGCTGCTGGAGGAGGCGCTCCCGGCAGTGGGGCGGCAAAAGCGTATCTTTGTCGGCGACAAGCAGCTGCGAGCGGGAGTAGCCCAGGGCGTCCTCTAGGAGGCGCCGCGCGATCTCTCGGGCCTCACTGCGCTCGTAGAGCGGGCTGAGGACCTCGGCCGCTGCCGTGTAATAGGCATGTATCGTATCCATTAGGAGCAAAAGTAAGGATAAGTAATGACAGAGGCGCAGCAGTATATGCGACGTGCGCTGGAGCTGGCAGCTCTAGGGCAAGGGCAGACGGGGACCAATCCTATGGTGGGGGCGGTGCTCGTGCATGAGGGGCGTATCATCGGCGAGGGCTACCACCATAGCTACGGGCAGCCGCATGCCGAGGTGATGGCCGTGCGTAGCGTCACCGAGCCCGAGCTCCTCGGGGAGGCGACGCTCTACGTGACCCTCGAGCCCTGCGCGCACTATGGCAAGACGCCGCCCTGTGCCGAGCTCATCTGCACGATAGGCATCCCGCGCGTGGTCGTCGCGACGCTTGACCCCTTCCCCGAGGTCGCAGGCCGCGGCATCGAGCGCCTGCGCCGCGCAGGCATCGAGGTGAAGCTGGGCGTGCTGGAGGCCGAGGCGTGGGCGCTCAATGCCCCCTTCTTCACCGCGCACACCCTACATCGCCCCTTCGTCACGCTCAAGTGGGCGCAGAGCCTCGACGGCTTCATGGACAGCCCGCGTCAGGATCGTAGCCTCGCACCCGTCACCTTCAGCTCCCCGCTGCAGCAGCGCTCGGTGCACGCCGCGCGTATGGAGCACGAGGCTATCCTCGTAGGCTACCGCACGGCGCTGCTGGACGATCCCCAGCTCTCCAACCGCCTGTGGTATGGCCGCTCGCCGCTGCGCGTGGTGCTCGACCCCCAGCTGCAGCTCCCTCCAGAGTTGCGTCTCTTCTCGGACGCAGGCGCCCTGACGCTCATCGTCCACCTCGAGGCTGCACGCTCGCGCCGCCGTGAGGGGCTAGACGCGGCGCGCCTCAGCTACCTCGCCCTCGAGGGTGAGCGTATCGAGCCGCAGCAGCTCCTGCAGCGCCTCTACGCAGACTATGGCATCCAGTCGCTGCTGGTGGAGGGTGGGGGAGCGACCCTGCAGCGCTTCGTCGACAGCGGGCTCTACGACGCCCTCTGTATCGAGGTCTCGGCGCAGCACCTCGGGGAGGGCGTCCCAGCACCCCGTCTGCCTCGCTAGTATCCCTCCTACCCCAGCTCCCTATATACCTATATTATTATGACCCTAAGTCAGGCTATCGCGCCCCTCGAGGAGCGCATCGCACGCAGCGGGATCGCTGAGCCCCGCATCGCTGCCCTCGTCTCGGGCGGCGTGGACAGCTCGGTCGTCGTGCATCTGCTGTGCGCGGCGGGCTACCGCCCTACGCTCTTCTACATCCAGATCGGGATGGAGGAGCGCGGCTTCGCGGACTGCAGCTGGGAGGATGATCTGGAGATCGTCCAGCACCTGGCGCGCCGCTACGACTGCCCGCTGGAGGTCGTCTCGCTGCATGAGGAGTACTGGGCCAGCGTGGTGCAGTACACGATCGACACGGTGAAGAAGGGGCTGACGCCTAATCCCGACATGATGTGCAATAAGCTCATCAAGTTCGGTTGCTTCGAGGAGAAGTGGGGGCATGACTTCGACTTCATCGCCACGGGGCACTATGCCACGACCTGCTACGAGGGCGATCAGCTCTACCTGAGTACGGCGCCCGACCCGGTGAAGGACCAGACGGACTTCCTGGCGCAGATCAACTTTGCCCAGGTCAGCAAGCTCCTCTTCCCCACGGGGCACCTCCTCAAGAGCGAGGTGCGGCAGCTGGCCGAGGAGGCGCATCTGCTGAGTGCCAAGCGTAAGGACAGCCAGGGGATCTGCTTCCTCGGGAAGGTTAACTATAATGAGTTCATCGAGCGCGCCCTCGGTACGCGCGAGGGGCTCATCATCGAGCGCGAGACGGGTAAGGTACTGGGCAAGCACCGCGGCTACTGGTTCCACACAATCGGCCAGCGCAAGGGGCTGGGGCTGAGCGGTGGGCCTTGGTTCGTCGTGAAGAAGAATATCCGTCGCAATATCATCCTCGTCAGCCAGGGCTACGACCCTGCCGACCAGTACGGTGAGCACGTGGTGATGGAGCAGTGCGACTTCATCAGCCTCGACCCCTGGAGCCGTGCGGCGAGCCTCGAGGCAGGGACGGCGGTCGTGGTGCCGTCTGCCGAGCGCCAGCCCATAGCCGTGAGCTTCAAGATCCGCCATACGCCCGAGTTCACCCGCGGCGTCCTCAGCTACGATCCTGAGACGGGCTACCGCATCGACAGCGCCGAGCCCATTCAGGGCATTGCCCCAGGGCAGTATGCTGTCGTCTATTCGGAGGATCATCACCTCTGCTTCGGTAGCGGGATGATTACGAAGGGCTTCTAGCAGCGCCCTTCCCGCGAGGCGCTCCAGAGCGCTAGACCAGTATAGGGCGA
>ERZ773265.239-NODE-239-length-35385-cov-10.145740_pt1 | contig 35385 bp, 27 predicted proteins | sample MGYA00580512_ERZ773265 | MGnify/ENA primary metagenome ERZ773265 (study PRJEB29015, sample SAMEA2738169) | human oral metagenome | biome: human oral; feature: human-associated habitat; material: saliva | place: China | collected 2183 ... | reverse complement strand
AAGAGATTTCGCAGATTATCGAAGCAACCCATCAACCTGAGCAGATTTCAGATGTCGCTAATTTTGAAAGTTTTGAACGCAAAAAGCAATTCCAGTTTACTTTGAAGCCAAGTAATCGGAAAAAGTTAGATCAAGTTGCAAAAGCAGCTGGCGCAAAGTCTGCATCAGATTATCTTGATAAGTGGTTGGAAAGTTTACAATAAAAAAACAGATATAACTATATCTGATTGCTACGAGGAGAAATTATGGATTTAATCACGAGACTCTTGGCAGAGAGAGAAGGAAAAGTACATGGTGGTATTTATGACATCACACAGAAACGCTTTGCTTATAATTCTAACCGAATTGAAGGAAGTCGTCTGACAGAAGAGCAGACTAGCTTAATTTATGAGACAAAGACAATCGCAAATATTGATGCTAAAGGAATCAAAATTGATGATCTGGTAGAAATGAATAATCATTTCAAGTGCTTTGATTATATTTTAGATACCGTTAACGAGCCGCTGACAGAGGACTATATTAAAACGCTGCATCGGATTCTAAAAAGTGGAACAAGTTCGGAGCATAACCCGATAGCTCCAGTTGGTCGTTATAAAGTTTTACAAAATGAGGTGGGAAAAATTGCGACAGCTTCTGTCGAACAAACTGAAGATGAGATGCTTTCTTTGCTGACTGGCTATGATTTAAAAGAACAGAAAGATTTGAATTACTTAACAAGCTTTCATGCACAGTTTGAAAGGATTCATCCCTTTGCGGATGGAAATGGTCGCATAGGTCGGTTGCTTTTGTATAAACAGTGTTTGAAAGAAGGTCTTACACCCCTAATTGTAGATGATCTTAATAAGGCAACTTACTATTCAGCACTTGAGGCGTTTCAGGTTCAAGACAACAGACAGCCCTTGTTTGATTATTTCCGCTCGGAGCAGAAATTCTATGAAAACTATCTCAAAAACAAAGGATTTGAAGGGGCTATCAATGATGAGAAAGCTGGTGACTTTATAAAAAAGTCAGATAAATTCTCAGAGAAATTGGAGCAATTTAAGCAAAAGGCAGAAAAAGAATCTCCTCAAAAACCCCATCTCAAAGAAGAGAAAGGTTTATAATTATAAATATAACTATAAACATAAACACAAATATAAAAGAATCTTCATTCTTTTTGTTGTGAAATATGCTATACTAGTTGTGAGGTGATAACCCTAACAACCACCTTGAGTCTGGTTTTATACCAGGCTTTTATTTACTCATGAATAGAAAAATTTGAACTCTTGGACTAAAATAATTATAATTTCTTAATATGATTATTTTAGTCCAGGAGTATTTTTAGTTTGGATACGAAGATTATTGATGAAAGAGATTTTGTTGAGAAATTTAAAGAGAAAAACTTAGAAGGATTTCATAAATTTGTAAGTGATTATGACAACTATATCTCTCCGATTATGCGTGCTAGAGGATATAAGTTTGTAAATTATGCTGAAAGAACAGTGACCTTCACTTTTGGCCAAGTCACATTTACTAGGAAACGCTGGTATAAAAAAGGGAAGTGTAGGATCCCAGTAGATGAAAAGCTGGGATTAGAAAAGCGAGCCGCTTACTCAAAAGAGTTGCTTTATCAAATTACAAGATTGGCGACAATGATGCCTTATCGGAAAGTAGTGGAAGTAATTGAACTTATGTATCAAGTGTATATCACTAAAGATACCGTGCTAAAGGCAATTCAATTGGCGGATGAGCTTCTAGCTGAAAAGGAAGATTATCGCTTTTATCAAGAAAGTAAGATGATCAAAAAAATAGAAGCACCCGTCATTTATCTTGAAGGAGATGGCTTATGGATAAAGGTCACTGAACAAGAAAAAGAAAGAAGGAACAAAGATATAGCGCATTTTGTGATTCACACAGGATCAGAGCGAAAAGGAAATAGAACCATTCTAAAAAATAAGGTAGAAATTGTATCTCAAAATAATCGAGTTGCTAGAGAGAAGGTCGTTGATTATATTTATAATCATTTTGAGATCAATCAAAATACTTTGCTGGTGACAAATTCGGATATGGGACATGGCTATACACCTTATATTTTCCAAGAAATAGCAAAAGGATTAAAAATAAAGAATCATGAGCATTTTTGGGATAGATTTCATTTGAATAAGGAAATAAAAAAGTCAGTCACTTCTTATTCAAATGAGCTTTATGATCGTTTTATTGAAGCAATCAAAAATAACAGTAGAAAGAAGCTTAAAAGTGCCATTGATACTCTAGAATCACTAGTTTTAAATACCCAGGATGAAAAGAAATTTGAAAGTTTTATAAGTTTTAAGAAAAGGCTCTTACTAAACTTTCAATATGCTGTTAGCCCTGAGCAAAGAAATCTAGAAATAGATAGCTTAGGGATTATGGAGAGCCAGCACCGGAAAATTAGCTATCGAATGAAAAATCGAGGAATGTATTGGTCTATTGAACATGCGGATACGATGTCGCATATCATATTGTTATCAGATAAGCAGATAAGAGATCTGTTTTTCGGGAATTGGAGAAAAGAGTATGAAAAATACCGCTCAGAAGGAATGAGCGGCGCAAAGATAAAAGAAAAAATGAATAAAGTTCCTCGGAGTCTAGGTCTTATAGTGGATGCTTCATGGAAAGGACATAGACATCGAGAAAGGGATCGATTTCTTAATAAAAAAGTAAAAAAATAATTAGAAAAAAAGCTTAAAAACAGCTTAAATTCTTGACTTGTAAGAGGTATTAGTGTATAATGTTTTTATAGTTAAAAAAGAGGCACGCAGCAACGTACCTCTCATAAAGATAAACAATTAGGGCTTGTTTATCAGTAAGATTAATACTATCAGAAATTTTAGTAGATGTCAAGGCTGAGCAAGTAAAATTGTTTAGCCTTGTTTTATACTACTCATTTTCTATATATTTTTTTGAAATCTCAAAAATTCAGACACATACGGCAGTGTAAGTGTCTAGAGTTTTGAGGTAGATAAAAAATAAAAAGTTGTTGAGTAGTCAACAGCTTTTTTGTGTGTTTTTGGGAGGTATATGTGTCAGATAATATTGAAATTATTATGAATATTGATTCGTTAGAAATTTTTGATGTTATAGATCTCGATAAGACTGGAGATGTAATTGATTGTATCCCTGAAGGATATTCTGATGAGCACGTATCTCCTTACGATAACCTTGATAGAGTTTGGCTTGGAAATGGCTATTATTATAAACCTTCTAGTGTTATCTGGGAGGTTACGAAAGATGATGTCATTCATCAACTAAAGCCTAGAAATAAACATGGCACTTATCCGTACTCCAGAACAGCAAGAGATAGAACTTGGGGCCAATCTAGTCAATTGACTCAGGATGAAGCCTTGTGGTTAACTCTAGAGTTTAATCCAGAGCTGATGAGTTATGTGTAGAAGGTTCAAGGATTGGTATTGAGCATGTCAAAAAGTCAAAATTGATGCCAGAAGAATTGCTTCAGGCATGAATCGGAAATGATTTGTCGCTCTAACGCAAAGATTTTGTTTATCCCTAGAGATTGAATAATACAACACAATTCTTTATGCTATTGCAAAAAAGATGAATAGATTTTATGACAAAAATGATTTGAGCTTCTGAATGTTAATCTATACATACCCAAATTAATTTAAGAAATGAGGTCTTATATGACTAAAAGAAAAACTAAGGAGAAAATATCCCGAGAGGTGATTATCCAATTTCTGATGAGGGAAACGGGTTTAACACGGCAAGAAACAACGGCAAGCATTAAAGAACTTGAGTCTTTTGGATTGATTGGATTTAATTCAAAAGGCGATTTCAGATTGAAAGAGGTGTAGGTATGGAAAGGATTTCACTTAAACAAGTAAACAATAGTGAGAGATTCTTCCGTGTGCCAAAGCAACTCTTTGAATCCAATTTTTATAAAAGAATGTCTGCAGACTCAAAACTTCTATATGCTATTTTGAAAGATAGGTTTGAATTGTCAATTAAAAATAACTGGATTGATAAAGATGGTAATATCTATTTTATTTTCACAGTTGAAGAGATTGGTGATATGTTAGGTTGTGGTAAAGACAAGGTTATAAAGCTTAAAAAAGAACTTAAAAAGTATAATCTTTTAGAAGAAGTACGTCAAGGATTGAACAAGCCAAATTTAATTTACCTTGGTTTATTGAGAGATGAAAACGTAGTTAAACCCTTGGTAATGGCGGAAGTCGGAAAATCAGAATTCCAGAAGTCGGAAAAACCGAACTCAAGAAGTCGGAAAAACCGAACTCAAGAAGTCGGAAAATCAGAATCTAATGATACTGAATCTAGTGATACTAATTCTAACGAAACTGAAAGTGATAATAGTTCTAGAAAGGCTGAGCAAATTTCAGAAGAAATTTCCTCGCCTTCTGAAGCTAATGATTTATCTATTCCAGGTCAATCTGTGAAATATATTAAGCCGGAATATTATTCTCTGCTGCAATTGATTACTGATAGGTATAATGGAAAATTTACGCAAATAGATCTTTTTACAGGTGAGTTTCAAAATTATAAATTGACCCACTATCAAAAAATGATGATTGGACAATATCTTTCAGATGGGTATGTGACGAGTGGTGAAGTGTTAGATATAATCGAGCGGATTCCAATTGATTCGGAAAGTCCTCTAGCTTATTTGTTGAAATGTCTGGAAAATCTTAAAGAGGAACGTAGGTTAGAGGCGAAAATGATTGCTCATAGGAACGCTGACATGAAATATGAGATTTCAGGAAAGACTGCACTAGTTTAAGAGGTAATGAAAAATGAAAACTATTCTTCGTTATCCAGGAAGCAAGTGGAATCTAGCTAAGAAAATTGTTGATTTATTTCCTGAACATAAAAGTTATCTTGAACCGTATTTTGGAAGTGGCGCAGTATTATTTACGAAAGAGTTGAGCAGTATTGAAACGGTAAATGATTTGAATGATGATGTTGTCAATCTTTTTCAGGTAATTCAAGCAACTCCTAAAGAGCTAAGCGAAAAACTCTTTCTGACACCTTATAGTCGGACTGTTTATAACAGGGCTTGGGAGACTAATCCTCACAATGAAGTTGACAAAGCAGCTAATTTTATTATTCGTTCTTTGATGTCTCATGGCTTCCGCAATTTTGAAAAGTCTGGTTGGAAGCGTGATGTGAACGGTCGAGAAAGAGCTTATGCGGTGAAGCATTGGAATGAACTTCCTGAAATTATCAAAGAAGCAGCTATCCGCTTAAAACAAGTACAGATTGAGAACCGGCCGGCTTTGGATTTAATTTCAGAATATAATCGTGAGAATGTCTGTATGTATATCGATCCACCTTATGTTTTGAGTACAAGGGCAAGAAAGCAATATTCAGTAGAAATGGATGACCGTGACCACGAAGAGCTATTAGAGGCTTTGAATCAGTCTAAGGCGAATATTCTTCTGAGCGGATATGATAGCGATTTATACAATAAGCGCTTATCAAATTGGGAAAGAGTCGAGTTCTCAGCAACGGCAGAACATGGCTTGCAACGTACAGAAATACTTTGGATGAATTTTCAGTCGAAGAAGCAGTTGGAGTTGTTTTAAAGAAGTTTAAGAAGATGAAATCAATTATAGGTAATGAAGAAATAACTTTTCTATTCTTGTTGCTGTTATTTGCAATTTTGGAAAAATTATTAAGCCGATAGTTAGTTTTAGTTATTGACCTAAGCAAGTCGTTAAACTGCTTATGTTCTTTGAAAAGTGAATACCCCCACTGTCCTGACTAGCGCAGTCTAAGCATAAAAAGAAGAATAGGGGCGGTGTGTAACTAGAAAGTATATCTAGTGCTGACTGCATCATGAAAAGTCACGGTTGACTTGTCCCGTAAGACGAAAGAGTTTGCGATTCCTAAACTATAAATCGTGCGTAAAAAACACAGTAGAGATGCTACGGCATCAACTCGGCATGGCTGTAAATCAGCCTTTGATTCAAATAAAGGAGGACAAGATGAATCAAATAAAATCAACTAGTGAGGTTACACTCACTGACTTAAGACGACTAGGTTTGCAGGGCAATGCAACTGCACGGCTTGCAAGTGGTGAAGAAGTTAAATTAACTAGCAAGTATGGCTTGATTCCCAAAAAAGGTTATGTGGCAGGAAAACTTCAACCAATTGAGATGGTTGCGGAATACTCGAAAATTTATAATGAAATCCGCACAATTAAATGTGGTGATGTTTTAGTTGCTAGACGAATCAAACAGGGAAATAAGACAATCTTGCAGCTAACTGGTAAAGGCTATCATCGACCTATAGTCAAAACTTAACAGATAGAGTCCTCATCTATCTGTTTTAGGGAGCAAGGAAGTCTTTCTTTGTTGCTGAAAGCAGATAGGTGATGTTATGAAAAGGAGAAGAAATGAGTATTGTCCAACTAATATTTTCAGTTATTCTTCTAGTATCGGTTATTCTAGTCTATGTAACTTTTGCATTGATGCGAGTGTCCGGTAATATTTCACGAGAACTAGAAGACTATTCACACAAGCAATATTTTAAGTAATTATCAAAAAGGAGAACGAAATGGAAATTATGAACGAAGTTAAGAAAGTTCTGTTAGCTGTTGCAATTTTAACAGGAGCTGTTAGTGTAGCTGATCAAGCGCTTGCGGAAGATGTGAAACCTTTAGAGCCAATATCAGGTAGTGAACAGAAGGCAGTTGAAAAACATTCCGAAGTGACTGCTACTGATGTGGCTATTTCACAAGACCAAGTTGATAAGGCGGAGTCAGCCGTCAAATCCCAAGAGGAAATCACAAACGCAGCTCAAACAGAGGTGACTTCTGCTGAAAAAACAGTCAAGGAAATCAAAGAAGCGGTTACTCAGGCAGAGGAAGCTGTTAAGGATGCTACTCCTGAAAATATCCAGCAGGCAAAAGCTAGTGTAGCCGCAAAAGAGGGTGCTGAGAAGCAAGCTCAAGATGATTTGAAAACTGCGGAAGCTACACAAAAGGAAGCTGAAAAAAGTGTGACTGATCAGGAAGCGAAAGTTACCGAAGCTACAAGCAAGCTTGCTGACAAAGAGGGAGAAGTGACAGCTGCAGAGCAGGTCGTAGCTGAAAAGCAGGCTATTCTAGATGGGACTGGAGTTGCAGACGTTGTTACCAAAGCTGAAACTGCTAAACGTAACTTAGAAGCCAGCAAAGAGGCAGTTTCACAGGCTCAAACAGAATTAACGGCTGCCAAACAAGCTGATGCTCGACGTGCTTCCGAATTGGAACGGGCTGAAAGGGAGGTAAGAGCTACAGAAGCAGATAAGCTGACGAAAGAACAGGCATTAGTTCAGGCAACTGCACAGGCGGATCAAACTGAAGCTCAGTATCAAGCTGCTAAAGAGAAGCTATCCAAGGCTCAAAGTCTGCTGGATAGCTTGAAAACTGGCTCTATCACCTATCCTGATGGATATGCTGAAGCTTTAAAAGCTTATTTCAACAATCCCACAGAAGAAAACTCAAGTAAACTGCAAGAAATCGCCAAGAAAGGTATGATTGCTGCTGGCTTTAGCTCGCCTGATGGAGGTAAGACTTATTATAGCAATCCAGCTTCTCCATTTAAACCAAGCGAAGCTGATAAGAAGGTGGTGATTTCCGATGTCAATAATTTATCATCCGAGGTTCAAGAAGCATTGGCTGCATTTAATGCACAACTGATCAATGATTTCCGCCGGTTGATGGGAACGGATGATATTCCAGTTCTGGTGAATCGGGATATGCAAAAAGTCGCTCAGAAGGCGACTCAGCTGTCCACTAATCAATACGGACATGATCAGGATGCTTTAAATACTGCCGCTAAAGAAGTCGGACTGGTTCAAGGGAACCAAGGTTTGCTCTCAGAGAATATTGGGTATCAAAGCCCAAGTGGTGAAGTGACACTAGCTGATCTGAAACAACAAGCTTACAATCATCTGGTTATGATGATGTTTTATGATAAGCATGCTGATTGGGGTCATGCCCTAAACTTTGCAGGGCTGGATCGGGAGTCGGTCATGTTGCAGTATATCGGTGTGTCAACTCGGAAGTTGGATCGTGGTCTAGTAGCTATGCACTATGTGGGTACTGATGCCAAAACGATTAATTTGCTGAAAAATCGTCTGCATCAGGATGTTAAAGTTGACACTAAGAACAACGTGCCTAGCATCGAGGATCAGATTAAAGCTGCTCAAAAGTCTCTAGCACAAGCCCAGACAAGCTTTACTGCTGCAAAGGGTGCTAATGAGGCAACACAAGCTAAAAAGGCACAAGCACAGTTAGCCTATGAAGACGCAAAATCTACCGCTGAAAAAGCAGTGGATCAGCATGCTGCTATCCAAAATACAGCCTTAAAAACACCTGAAGCGAAATTAAAATTAGCTCAGGCAGAAGCAGAACTGGCAAAAGCTGACTCAGAAAATAAACATGCTCAAGCAGCGTTGGCTCAACTGAATGCGGATGTTCAGACTAAACGGAAAGTACTTGAGGCAGCAAAAGAAAAGTTGGCCGAAAAACAAGCTGAACGGGAAACATTGAATGAAGCTCTAATGGCTGAAAAAACAGTATTAGCAAGGAAACAAGCTGAGCTTGCTAGAACGAAAGAAGTCGTTATCAATCATCAAAAAGCACTCGAAAAAGCTCAAAAGGAGTTGAAAGCATCAAAAGAACGGGTAGAAATCTTGCAGAATGCACCTGAAATTTTAGAAAAGGCAAAAACAGCCCTTGCGAGTGCTCAAGAAGTACTGAATGAAAAGAAATCAGCGCTTGAAGTAGCACAAGCCAAACTAGAAGCCGCAAAAGCAAATCAAAGCAAAGTAGTTGCAGCTCACAAAGAGTTGGTATCTGCTTATCGTTCATATCTGGAGGCAAAGCTAGAAGCGGAGCATCAAGAAAAACTAGCTGCTCAAAAGGCACGTATTGAGCAAGCTGGAGGAAATCCGGTTCCAGTAGTTCAAAACGGCAAGATTGTGAAGTATGTGCAAAGACCAGCCAATAATCAGACAGCGAAAGTTACTAATCCGGTTTATCAAGCTCCTGCTGTGTCCAGATCAACTCTCTTGCCTAAGACGGGTGAAGAACTTTCAAGCCTTGGGCTGTTTGGTGTAGTAACCATTTCACTTTTATCTTTGTTGCGAATCAAACGAAAATCTGAAGTAAATTAATTTGGCTAAAGTCATCAAGATTTCTTGGTGGCTTTTTAATTGGAGGTGTCAGATTGTTTTTAAAGAATTTGTTGAAAAAGTCTGATGGGGTGTTTGTTAAAGCGGACAAGTATCAGGATCAGATAAAGATGGAAAAGCGATTGAAATTTTTAATTGGAAAGAGGAAGAAATGAAAATTGTATGTTTTAGAGCAAGAGCTCCTTAATGATATGTCGAAAGATACTAAAACTAGAATTTAATCAATAGAAAGGTGACACTATGAAAAATACATTCAGCTATAGAAAGTATGGTAAAAATCTATGCTCTGTAGCACTAGGACTAATTGTAATTGCGACAGTTGGTTTGGGAATGGTTAAAGCAGATGAATCTAAAAATAATTCTTCGGATAAGTCAGCTGTGACCGCAAAAAGTGATCAGAAGACTACCGAATCCTCGAAGTCTGATGATCGAAAGCCAGGGCTAAATAAGTCTGATAAATTTAAGGATTTGGAAAAGACAAAAATCGAAATCGAGAAAGTCAAGAAAGATGCTCCTAAGATCAAAAATCCTAATCCAGATGCTACGGATCCCAAACAAAAGGAATTTACTCCAGAAGTAAAAACTACTGAGAATACAGTAGAAAATGGAGTAGATAAAACAGGGAGCAACAAGCTGAATTTTAAAGCTCAAGCGCCTACTAATACAACAACTGAGAACACGGTTGCTCCGTTGACTGTAACTCATGTCTATGACTACTCTAGTTCTTATGCTGGTAAGATTAAAGACTCACTCAGGATGAGTAAGAAGATTATTGAGGCTAATAGCCCTGAAAGTAAGCATATCTTGCAACTTTATCCTGACAACTATGGTCAATCTTCATACCATGCTAGCGGTCAAAAGAAATTTGATGGAACTTACGGATCTTCTTCTGTAGTCTTGACTAAACAAGAGGCTTTGGACATTATAGATAAGCTTTTGGCTATCAATGCTCCGAGTGAGAAGAATCCTACGTTCCAGAACTACAATGCTTACTTCCAAGGTTTGGCAAATGCTTTAGGTAATAAACGTTACTTAGATGAGTCTGTTAAAGAAAAGGATGGTATTCCTTTCGAAACTATTGCTGAGAAACTCACTAAGCCTACAGACACTATTTCAGTCATCCAGTACACAGATGGCTGGATGGACAAAGAAACAGGTCATGAAGAAGTGATGGATAAGTCCTTTGCAGAGTGGGCTAAAGGGAGAGCGAAGACATTCATGTCAGTCATTAACCGTAACCAGGTGACTGACAATGACACTAACTCTAACCGTTCACTAGAGCAAATGCGTGAGTTGGGGCATCCTAATATTTACGATGCCACAGGGAAGGATCCAAAGGTAGTAGATGCTGAAGTTATCAAACAGTTCTTAGAAACGGCCACTGAAAAGGTGAAAGTAACCAAAGGAGAAGATCAAACAGCTAAGATCACTATTGGTGGAGATGGAATAAAAATCACTAAGGCTTTGTTAAAAGGTGGTAAAGTCAATAAAGAATTACCCATCAAAGATGGGAAGGTTGATGTTTCAGAAAAACTACCTGATGGGAACTATGAAATTTCATACAATTTTACTGGTGTAGGGACAGTCACTGCTTCTGTCTCACTGGATGGGAAAGAAGCAGCTAAGAAAATGGACTCTCTCAAAAATGAAGGTGGAGCTGTTACAGCTGATTTTCGAACAGTAGATGGGAAAGAAATCCCTGGAAAAAGTAATGTCACGATTTCCGAAGCAGGAAAGGAAATTGGCAATGATTGGCAAGCTCCTGAGGTTCAGAAGGAGCTGACGGTAGACGGAGACACTTATATTCTCACTGGAAAACCAGAAGCAGAGGCAGGTAAAGTCACAAAAGATACGGTGACACTGCACTATGTCTATGAGAAAAAGCCGGATGATAAAAAGGTTTATTCTTTAAAATTCAAGGTTCTGAATGCTTTAACGAATGAACAGATTGATCAGGATATTCTTGTGACTAAGGGATTCTCAGGAGATGTTTATGAAATTAAGCCTCCAACTGTTGATGGATTTGAGGTTACTCTCAAAGAAGGCGAAGAGAAAGGGAAGTTTGCAGAAAATGACCTTTTGCTGACTTACTTGGCGCATGAAAAGGGAGAGGAAGTCAAAGCTATCTTCGTCAATGAAAAAGGTGAGGAAGTTAAGAAGTCTGAGAATGTTTCTAAGGCTGGTACCCTCGTAGGTAAAGATTGGACATTTGCTTCTGATATTGACACAGAACTTACTGCTAAAGATACGACTTATGTCTTGAAGGCAGTCCCTGAAAAATTAGAAGGAAAGGTTTCTTCTGATAAACAGACACTCAAGTTTATCTATAAAGAAAAAGAGAAGCCTACTGATCCAAAGAAACCAGAAGAAAAACCAGATGAACCGAAGAAAGAAGAGCCTAAGACATTGCCTAAAACAAGTGCAGTGAAGGCTTCTTCCATTGCAAAATAGAAAAGGAGAATGAATGAAATCAAATCTTGATACAAAGGCCTATGGGTCTATCAGAAAAACAAAACGTTGGGGAACCTGTGGTGTGATTCTTGGCCTAGCTGCCCTGATGGGAACAGCTCAGATTGCGCAGGCAGCTGAGGTGACAGATGGAACACCAGCAGCCGTTGCCAATACCGCATCTAACTTGAAAGACTCACAGTCAGCACCAACAGCTGAAAATCAAGCTGCTATCCAGCAAGCAAATCAAGCAGAAGGTTCTGTTTCCTTGTCTAACAACACAGCAACTCTTGAGGAGGCAGTAGCTAAAGCTCAAGCAGAAGGTGTCAACGTGGTAAAAGATGCCACAGTGGATAAAGGAGTAACAACGAATCTTGAAGCGACGCAGCAAGCTCAATCTGAAATTGCGGCAGCTCAAAACGAGCAGAAAAAGCAGATTGATCAAACGACTTCTGACTATGTGAGTCAAAAAAAGGAACAAAAACAGGCAGCTGATACATCTATTGCTAACAATAAGGTAATCAGAGCTGAGAACCAAGCGCTTCAAGCTGCGTATGAGCAAGCGAATGCTGCAGCTGAAAAGACTCAGGAAGAGTTAAAGAAGAGCAAGGAAGCGGTGCAAAAGGAATTTCCAGAAGCTAAAATCACCGAAACAACGAAAAACATTACGGTAGATCCAAATTCCAAGGCTTCTTATGATCAATATAAGCAGGCCGTGGCCGCTGTCCAAAATGCAAATCAACAAGCTGTTGCAGACCATGCTGCTAAGGTGAAGAAGGATGCTCAAGATCTTGCTAAACGCAACCAGGAAGTAAAAGACAAAGTGGATGCGGAAAACAAAGTGATTACAGCTGAAAATCAAAAAATCATAGATGACCAGAAACGCTATGAAAAGGAATTAGCTGAAGCTGAGAAAAACAAGACGAAAGATGGCTGGCTTTCAGAAGTTGCAACTCAAGCTCTTGTTTATAAAAACGAGCCAAATGCCAAAGTTGATGTTAAAGGAGTAACGAATTATATCAGTGCTCAAGGTTTGGGTGAGTCTTTTAAGGATATTACTCGAACTATGGGGCTAGGGGATCAGTTACAAGAGTATGTTACTTATTACTCTTTACCTGGGGTGTCTCATGATTTAAGTCAGAAATCTGATCGCTACTCCTCTACGTTTGAGTTCTATGAAACAAAGGGGACTTTCAACTATGCTGGTAAAGGTTCAAAACTTGGTGCTGTAACAGCTAAAGTAGGTCAAACTGTCACAGTGACATACTCTAGTTTACAAAATTCCACTTTTAAGGGGAAACCGATTTCTCGGATGGAGCTAGATTTGACAGTTCTTTCTAATTCTGAAAATATCAAGTCAGATGTCGTGTACGGTATTCACCAAAATCCTACTTATGGAATTGAAGTCGCAACTTTGCATAAGGACAGCAATAATGATTATGATTTGAAGCTTTCTGTAAAACCACGTTTTTATGATGAAACTGGAAAACAAATTGTTTTTGAAGATGATAAAGGATCGTCTGAACAAGCTAAAGGGTTGCTTGCTGTTTCAAGTTTAAATGCTTATAAAAACCATGTGGAAACACTGAAGCCATCTGATTCAGCACGTTTCGTATCAATTACAGGCTCATCTATCGTAAAACATAACAATGGCTATGTTTATTCAAACGAGAAGGATAATTCTAACGGCAATCATTTTGGATTGAACAAACATAATATTCTTGATGATAAAAATAGTCCATATTTTTGGTATGTATCTGGTGCAGTTGCTTTGAAAGGAGCTAATCCCGAATACACATTGCGAATTACTAGTTGGGATAAACTTGGTGATAGAAAAGGTGAAGGACGATGGACTCCATCTATCTGGTTCACAGTAACAAGTGAACTGGCAGCGCCTTCAGTTACTCCTCCAAGCCCAAATAAGGTTAAACCTCTTAAACCATTTACTCCGGAAACTCCAAAACCTTCTGAGTTGACTTTGCATACGGTTGCTTTGCCTCCTAAGCCACAACCTAAACCGGAAGAAAAGGTTCCAGGAAAGCCACAGCCGCCAACGGTACATTACAACGACTACAAGTTGTCAGCGCAACCACAGATTAAAAAATCTGTCCAGAATGCGGATGGTGTGGATGTTGATGGGAAATATGTGGCTAAAAATAGTCTGAATAAATGGATTCTCAACGTAGAAGCACTTCCTGCTGGCCGCCCTAATACGACTAGTCTGGTGGCGGTTGATCCTACTCCAAGTGGCTTTAAGCCTGAAGTCGATCTGATCAAGAAGGACAATCCAAATTGGGATATTGCTTTTGATCAAAACAATAAACTCACCCTTAAAGCAACAGAATCTTTGCTGAAGGCGGTTAATGGGGATCTAAGTAAGGCTTATAAGATCGCTCCATTTGTTTATTGGGGAAGACCGCAGAATGATGCGGCCGACTATGTAAACGGCTTTGAGCTGGTAGTAAATGGAGGCAAGGATAAGGGCGGTTATACTCGAAAGAGTAATATCGTGAAAATCTCAACACCAGGGAAAAAGAATCCAGACCCTAATAATCCAAACGATCCGAAGAATCCAGATCCGACTAAGCCAAATACTCCTAAGGATCCAAACCGTACCGCAATTCAACCTGAAAAGCATAATTATAATGCTGAAGGTAAAATCGTAGATGGAAAGGCTATGGCTCCTGAAGCGACCAATCACTATGTGTCTAAAATGACTAACCTTCCATACAAGGGAGATCAATCAGCTAAGGAAGCGATTCAACGTGGCTTTGGCTTCATTGAGGATTATCCGGACGAGGCGGTAAATCCTCTGGAAAGCCAATTCAAAGTTCGGGATGCAGAAGGCAAGGAAGTCAATGGCCTCAAGATGTACCATGTGCTTTCGAAAGATTCTTTGACTGGTTCTCTGAAGAAGATGGTAGAAGATTCTGGGATTTCTCCAACAGGAGCTTTCTATATGTGGGTAGCTGAGAAGCCAGAAGAATTCTATAAGGCTTATGTTCAGAAAGGGATGGATCTTTACTTCCATACTCCGATGAAAAACAAGGCTGGCTTTACAGGTGAGTACAAAAACCAGGTGCATCAGATCCAGTTCGGAAATGGTTACTATTCGAATATCGTGAAGAACCATGTTTCTATTCCAAAACCAGACAAGGTTAATAAGGATAAGGCTGGTGTGGTGATCAATGGCAAGACCTTGACACCAGATACTGTCAACTACTATGAAGTGAAGCTGGACTATTCTAAATATAAGGGAATTGAGCCGGATCAGTCCTTTATCAAAAAAGGTTTCTTTGGGGTAGATGACTACCCAGAAGAGGCCTTGGATATTGATCAGTCTGGTATTCAGATGCTTGATGAGGACGGAAAAGAAGTTAAGGGTCTTTCATCGAAGATCTACTCAAACTTAAAAGAAGCGCCAGAATCTGTTCAAGAAGCTTTCAAGGCTAAAAATAAGGAGCCAAAGGGAGCCATTCAAGTCTTTAGCGCTGATGATCCGGAAGCTTTCTTTGAATCTTATGTTAAGACTGGAAAGGTCGTTACCTTACGTGTTCCGATGAAGATTAAGGAAGACTTCGCTAAAAAGGGTGGTGAGTATAAGAATACAGCTTATCAAATTGACTTTGGCCAGCTGTATGAAACACCAACTGTAGTTAACCAGGTGCCAAAACCTGAACCGAAGCCAGATCCTAAACCTGAGCCAAAACCTGAACCGAAGCCAGATCCTAAACCTGAGCCGAAACCTGAACCGAAGCCAGATCCTAAACCACAACCAAAACCTGAGCCAAAAACTCCAATTCAAGAAGTTCAGAAAGTGGATTCAGTTGCTACATTGCCGGAGACAGGGGAGCACGCCTCTGCAGAATTGCTGCTGGCTGGTTTAGCAATGGCTGGTGCTGCTGGCTTAGTCTATGGCAAACGCAAGAAAAAAGAGGCTTAGAAAGTTTTAAGTCCCTTTAAATTAAACTATTTTTATGGTATAATAACGGTAAATCGTGAAGGAGAAGCATTATGAAATTTGGGAGTGATTTTTCTTGGTTATGGGTAGCCATCATTAGAATATTTACGGCTCCCTTCTACTTAGTGCTTTGGTGTATCAATGTTGTGAAATCTGCTATCGGAATGTTTATTTTCTGGATTATCGCAAAGATATGTGTGACACTTGTATTACTTGCGTTATTAGGTGGTATTCACTATCTGTTTAAAGAATCTAGCGAAAAATTTTTAGCTGGAGTTCTTGGTTGGTACTATCCTAATATTATGGGTTGGTCTACTGAGCCATGGATGACTGCTGGACAGATATTTGAAGCTCCCAAAGGGGCAGCTAGTTTCTTTCCATATCCACACATTGAGGTTCCGATTATAATTGTACTATCCCTTCTAGTAGCGACTCTCCGGACGATTTATCGTGAGGAATTTGATTGACTTTAAAAATAGAAAAGAATCGTGTTAAGCGCTGTAGAATTTCTGCAGTGCTTTTTGTTTTAAAAAATTGAAAATATATGAGGTAAAATAGAAATGGATATTATTACAAAAATTATTACTGGTCTAGGTACAGTCGGAACTATTACAGGTCTTATTTGGATCTGGAATGGTGCAGTCGACTTTATTCAAGGAAGAAAGAATAAGGACAAGCAGCGTCAAGACGACGGATCAGATTCCATGACGAATGGGACATTCTTGGCCGTTGCTTCTGCAGGGATTGCAGCTGCCATTGTTGCAGCGTTATCTCAGATTAAATTTTAGGAGTAGCCTATGAATTTAGATATTAGAGAGCTAACTAGTTCTCTTTCCAGTTATAGTTCTGGTACCAATCAGGCTGTAAGTGCGATGGCCGATGCTGTCCGACCTATTGGGTATATCCTTTTAGGTCTTTTTTTCTGGTTTGAAATGGCTTCCTGGTCTCAAATGGTCAAGACAAGAGGTGGTTCTCTTACTCAAAAAATTTGGTTAGAGGCACTGATGAAATATCTATTTGCCTTTATCTTGATCTCAGCCTCTTCCCAGATTTGTGATGCTATCTTAGAATTGCTTAATATTGTAGTTAAGGTGATCGCCCATGTATCACCTACAGTCAAAACGACTATTGATTCTAATATTTCAGGTGGAAAAGGATGGTTTGAAAAACAAATTATAGGATTTGTTGGATTTATTGCTGGTAAGGTAGCCAATATTGTACTTGGGATCATTGTATTCTTGCGTTACTTGGATCTCTACCAGCTCAAAGCTCTTGCTCCGTTACTGGTCTCATTCTTTATGATGGATTCCTTACGATCGATAACGATCAACTTCCTGAAGTATTTTGCGGCATCAGCCTTTATTGGAGTCCTTCTAATCGTTGTTTCAGTCGTATATGATTCGATTGTGGCAACAGATCTTCTTAAAGTAACAACTGCAGATAGTGGTACTTGGGGGACAGCTTTTGCTTCGATTGCTAAGGCAGTGATCTATATCTTTGTCATGGTTGGGACTGGCCGAAAAGCTAAGCAGCTTTTAGGGGTGTAGGACATGTTGGCTATGTAAATGCTGTAGCTATGGTTGCGAAGGAATGTGATAAATGAATTGCATAGCGCTGGCAGTTCTAAAAAGGACTGTTTTTTTGATGGAAAGGAAAATAGTTGAAAAAAATTGGCTCAGAATTTTTAAGAGAATTTGAAACAGAAGATAGACCAATTCTATTCGGTCTAACCGGTAGAATGATGGTCTTCTATTTGTGTTTAGCAATAGCTGTCGCAGGAACAATTGCTATATATTTTCTTGGTTTACCTGATTGGTACATTTATCTTTGGGATGCTATATTTGTGGTTCCTGGGGCAATGTACGGTATGGGAATGACCAAGCGAATGCGGATTAAAGAAAAAATCAATTTCTTTTTCCGAATTCAGACTCGAAACTACGAAACTAACTTTGGAAAGGTAGGAATTTATACAAAAGATGAGTTTATTCAAAAGCAAAAGAGAAAAACTAGAAATCGCAGAAAAGAAAAAAATTGAACGCTTGCGCCGTCAAATGAAACCGACCACGCAAAATACGCTCAATTATACTACGCTGCATGAAGATGGACTAATGCACATTGCTCGTGAGAAGTATTCTCGCAGCTTTAAGCTGGGAGATGCCTCTTACTCGACAGCTCAACAAGATGAAAAAGAGGGAATCATCGATACAACGATGGATGCTCTTAATTTATTGGATGAAGGCAGTAACTATCAGCTCTTAGTCATTAATCGCCGAGTGTCTGACAATTCCTTACAAAATATCTTGTTTGAAGAAACGAACGATGGATTTGACGATTATCGTGAAGAGCTGAACGAGATGATCAGGGAACGGTTTACGACGCACGCAAATAATTTTGAGGTGCATAAGTATATAACTGTCTCAACAAATGCTGATGACCGTAAGCAAGCTCAGCTCTTGCTGCAAGATATTGGGGTAGCTTTGGGGACACAGTTTCAAGAGTCGGATATTAGTTTTGGAGAGATGGACGGATTAGATCGACTGAAAGTCTTTTCTGAACTATTACGAGATAATCCGTATGTCAATTTTGACTACAAAGAAATTGCTCTATCAGGTTTATCAAGCAAGTCTTTTGTCGCTCCGCACAGAATTGAATTTCAGGAAAAACGAATGATGATGGATGACCGCTGGGTCAAGGTACTCTATGCGCAGCGTTATCCAAATTGGATGAGTGATCGTCTGATTCGTGATTTGACGACACTGGGGTTGGAATTAGCTATTACGATCCACGCAGAGCCCTATGAGAATGTCGAAATCTTAGGGAAGATTGATGATGCGGAAACAGATGCAGAAATCGGGAAACTCCGCTCTAAGCGGAAAGCTGCTCAATCCGGTATCTTTGACGATGCGGTGGTAGCTGGAGTTGACCAAGAAATCTCTGAAGCTACCAAGAAATGGAGAGATGAAATCACTGAGTACGATCAGAAAATCTTCTCTGGCTTGATTGCAGTTTACTTCAAGGCAGATAGCTTAGAAGAGCTGGAACGTAACGAGCAGAAGATCAAACGAGCTGGCCGGAAACTTGGTGTGGAGTTTGAAGATCTCTATTATTACCAGGAAGAGGCTTTGAATACGATTTTGCCTATTGGGGAGTGCTTCCTGAACGTGAAGAAAAACTTCATGCGGAAAATGACTACGGCTAACATTGCGACTCAGGTACCCTTTACTAACGTAGACTTGAAGTCTGATAGTCCACTGGCTCGTTATTATGGTCAAAATCAGTTATCAAACAATATCATTACACTGGATCGAAAACGGGATCTGAACACGGGTTCTGGTGTTGTATTAGGTTCTTCTGGATCTGGTAAATCCACAACAATCAAAGGTGGAGAAGTCATTCCAACCTTGTTAAAATATCCGGATGATCGAGTCATCATCGTAGACCCAGAAGATGAATACTCGGATATTGGACGAGCTTTCGGCGCTCAGATGGTGGATATTTCGATTGGATCTAAAACTCATATCAATCTGTTGGATCTGCCAGATCTGGATCGACTGGCCGAGGAAGACGATGATCCAATCGGGGACAAGGCAAACTTGTTAATGGGCTTGTTCGAATCGATTCTATCTGAAGTGACAGATGCTCAGATTGGGATTATTGACCGGGTAACTGGTCTGACTTATGAGCGGTACATGACAGAGGATTTCACTCCAACTTTAAAAGAGTGGCACCAGGTCTTGAAGGAGCAACCGGAGGAAGAAGCTCAGGATTTGGCTCTGGCAGTGGAAACTTATACGAATGGCTCGCAAGACATTTTTGCTCATCATACTAATGTGGATTTGAATCATCGCTTTGTTATCTTTAACCTGAAGAAGCTGTCGCATAAACTAAAGCCATTCGCCTTGATGGTCATTCAGGATTATATTTGGAATCAGATTGTCGAAAATCAAGGGAAATGTACCACTTGGGTTTACTTTGATGAAATGCAAATTCTATTTAAAAACAAGGCACAAGCGGATTTCTTTACGACTCTGTATTCTCGTATTCGGAAATACGGTGCGATTCCAACTGGCATTACGCAGAATGTGGAAACGCTGGCCGCTGTTGAAGAAGGTCGGAAGTTGCTCTCTAACAGTGAGTTTATGATCTTGCTTAAGCAAAAGCCTCAGGATTTAGCTATTTTAAAGGAGATTGTCAACCTGACAGATAAACAGATTCGCTATCTAGCTCGACCAAAGGCTAAAGGTACTGGTTTGATTGTAGCAGGGCCGGTTGTTGTTCCTTTTGAAAATCCAATTCCTAAGAATACGAAACTTTATGATTTAGTCGCAACGGACGCTTAGGAGGCTGATTATGGATCAGGAAAAAAGCAGACCAAAGACAATCGGTCATAGGTTAGATCAGAAGCTGGAAACAGTCCGAAAGAATTATCGAACTGTAACAAAAGAAAGCGAAAAGCAGATGAGCAATCTTCAATCTCAGACCCGCTCTAAGCGCCAATTGTTAAAAAAAAGTCGAAGTCAATTCCGAGCTTCTAAGGCTAAGGTCAAGAAAATCCAAAAAGAGTACAGGAATGTCCAGAGACAAGGAAAAGAGCTTGGTAAAGAAGGAAAGGCGCTTCGTCCAGAGGATGCCAAAAAGCAGGATTTTCTCAAGCAAGAACTGACTCAGGCAAAGCTAGAGAAAAAAGCTTTTAAGAAAACCTTTAAAGCTGCTCAAGAAGCTAATGGTGGTTCTCGGAAAAAGAAGCTTTTCCGAGCTGCTAAACAGGCTGTAGAACGTACTGCTAGTCAACAAGCCAGCTCTGCAGCGCACCAGGATGATACACTCTCAGATATAGCACGAGCTAAGCATCAGTATCAGGATATCCAGATTCAGAGCAGGCGAGTTAAAACGATTGGTAAATACAGCAACAAACTTGTACAAGAAACAGTTAAGTCTAGCTATAGTCTTGGAAACAGACTCTACAATAAGACCAGGGGAAGAGGCTTTACTCGAACTCCAAAAGAGTTTTCTTGGGAAGGCAGGCTGGCTCGTCGTATTCAGGCTTACAAGAAACGCTTGGCTGGTTCTAAAACTGGTAAAGCTGCAAGGAAGGCTAGGAAAGCCTATCGTGTAGGCTCTAAACCAATTAAAGCAATCGTTAAAAATCCCTTTAGCTTAAAGGCCTATTTGATTGCTTTTGCTCTGCTTTTGTTTCTGGCCATACTTGGTATTGGAAGTTCAGGAATCACTCGTCAGGATGAATTCGATATGAATGATACTTGGCTGTATTTTACAAAGCTGGACAGAGAAAAGTCCAATGATAAGGTTGATTATTGGACAAAGATTGATGATCCACTCTTGTACCTGAATTATAAGTATGATGAGATTACGGATAAGCTGCAGATAGACGGCAATAAATATTTTTCAAAAAACACTCTAGGAAAAACGTATTTGGATGCCTTATGGAAGGATTTGAATGGAGATAAAGACAATCTTAAAACAATGGAAGAGCTTTATACCAAAAATAATCTTTATAAACTGGATAAGGATGAGCTAGAAGAATATAAACAACTCCTAGAAATTGCTAGAGATAGCGGAAAATATATGCTGCTGCAGGAACTGGAGAATCCGTTTTATAAGGATGATCAGCCTGAAGCACAGAATCCTATTCAGATTATTGAGCGCTTTGGGTACAAAAATAAAACGGAAGTCTTTAATGGATCTGTTTTGCAAGCAACTGGTGGACAAACCTTACTTGCCGTTTTAGATGGGAAAGTGGAAGTCAAGGGAAACGATGTAGAAATCAGCGATCAGGATTCCAAGTTTCTGTATAAGGATGTAGATACGATACGCTATAAAACAGGAGATCAAGTCAAGACTGGTGATATTATTGGGAAAGTATCTCCTAAAGGCAATCAAACTGTCTATTACCAAAAACTAGAACCTGATCGAGCCAACCAGAAAGATAAAGACGGAAAGGTGAAGAAGAGCTGGACTTATGTCAATGTCGGATTTTACTTCCAGCATGTAGAATATACGCAAGCAACGTCGGTTGTCAGTGATATTGAAACATCTGGAGACAAAGGGAAGCGTGCTAGAGCCTTTGCGGATTTGATCAAAAAGAATATACCTGGGGCAACTGATGAAGGTATTGCAGCCGTGATGGGAGGCTTCGATATTGAAAGCTCCATCACTTTTAAACGCTATGAAACGGATTACTTGACGAATAACCAATTTGATAAGGTGGCAAAAGAGCCAACAGCTGAAAACCTGGTTGGCAACTGGGGAGCTTTTCAGGCAATGTACCCGACTTTGCCTCTAAATGAAGGAGGCTACATGGTCAATGGTTTGCACTATATCGGGATTGGGATCGGTCAATTTACAGGGCCACGTGCCCTGGCATTATGGAACTTTGCTAAGGCTATGAATGGAGATATTTGGTCTGCAGAGGTTCAAACCAAGTTCTTGCTGGAAGGTGATGATCCAACAAGAAGAGCAGCATTTAGAAGAGTTGTTACTTCGACTGGTTCTGTAGAAGCCCTCACAGAGGACTTTTTGAGCTCCTGGTTAGGTGTCCCAGGAAACAAGCTCTTAGAAAGGCAATCTGCTGCACGGCAATGGCTGAATTTCTTGAAAAATAAGGGAGGTTCTACAGGGGTTTCCAGTAAACAAGTCCCAGCAGAATATAAAGATAAGCTCCCTTATGGACTACCTACAGATCAAGCAATTCTAGAGGGTCAAGGTTATCCAGGCAACGCGTATGCACTAGGAAACTGCACATGGTACGTCTATAATCGCTTCGCACAGATTGGGGTTCAACTTTATCCTTATCTTGGTAATTCTAACCAATGGGTTGATAGTGGTCGAGCTCAAGGATATGAAATTTCAACGACCCCTAAGCCAGGTTCTGCAGTTGTCTTTATGCCTGGTGTAGCAGGAGCTTCTCCAATCTATGGGCATGTATCATTTTGTGAATATGTCAATAGCGATGGTAGCTTCCTTGTTTCAGAAATGAACTATGGTGGTTTATATGTTATGAATTGGCGGACATTAACACCGCAGTCAGGTATCTATTTCGTTACGCCAAAATAAGAAAGGAAAAGAATGTATAATCAAAAGTTAATCAAAGTAACAAAGGTCATCCTTATAGGAGTCTGTGCTATTTTCTGTATTTTAGTGGGCTATTCTGTTGCACAGGTGCAGCAGAATTTCACACAAAATGGCCAGAAGCAGGAACAGATAAAACAACATAAAAAAGAAAAGGAGCAGAAGCAAGCTTTTCTTTCTGAAAAACAAGTCAAAGATTTTCTAATCGCTTACTACACTAAAAAGGATTTAGAAGAGAACCGTCCACGATATAAGCCTTTTATGACTGATTCAATGTATCAGGAGGCAGTCCAAGAAGAAGATAAGCCCGTCAATCAGACATATAAAGGCTATGTCGTCGATCAGGCTTTCGAATCTGCCTCTATCTATATTGATGTCGAGCACAAGGTGGCTTTGGCTCAAGTACAGTACACTAGTACAACTTTAACGGAAAAAGATAACCGAGATTCTAAAGGGCTTACCGGAACAACTAAGGTCACTATTCGGCTGACCTATGTAGAACAAGACGGGAAGCTTTTAATCAATAATATTGAGTCAATCGTATTGACTGAAGCCAGGGGGCAGGGGATTGGAACCTATACAGACACTAGCAGTTCCAGCTCCACTCCAGCTACCTCTTCTGAGAAAACAAGTTCGTCCAGTGGTCAATAAGGAGAATTAGATGAATAAGAAAATAACTCAGCTAGAAAATAAGCTTGAGAAAATCAGAAAAGATAAAACCAAAGCGCAGCAACAAAAAGAAGAAGCGGAAAATAAAATAAAGAGCTGCCTAGCTCAGGAAAAGGATGTAGAAGCTCAACTATTCGTTGCTCTTTCAGAAGAAAGCGGCCTATCTTATCAGGAAATGAAGGAGCTAATCCTTCCATTACAATCAAATAATCAAGGAGAAAATCATGTATAAAATTATCAATCAACTGACTAAGCAAGAAGAAGACTTTGAGAATCGAGATGATCTTCTTTCTAAACTTGAAATCATCAATGAGCGGATGAAGAGCAATAGAATCAGTGGAAGTTATCAGCTCTATTCTCTTACTACAGAAGGTGAAATCTTACAGGAACTTACCCTGGATATGCCGTTTGTTGAGATCATTGATCAGTTGCTGGAAAATTTTGGCACAAGTGATAGGAAGAAAAAGAAAGGGCTACTTGATTTTTTGGCGAGGCATAAAAAGAAGTCCTCTAAAGCTAAGCCGACCTTAGATCCAGAGGATGATAATAATGTAACAGCACAAGAAGCGGATCTTGAACGTGATCGGATTGCAAAGTTGGTGGCAGCCAATCCGGATCCTGAAAAGTTTAAAACGCAAAATGAAGCTTCAGGAACTTCTTCTGAATGGACTACGGACGATTTTAGTCGATTAGATGCTGAAGAAGAGGGGACAAAGGAAGAACAAGTAGAGGTTTCACAAGATAAACCTGCACAAGAAGTGGTACCTGTTGTTGAAAAATCTGTCCAAGAAGAAATCTCTAAAGTTCCTGATAAACAAGAAGTTAAGCGCCCTATTGAGCCTTCTTTTCAACTTTCTCATACAACTACAGTGGATATGACCTCAGAGGTTATTGATAGCTTTGAGGTTCAGACAATCACTTATAAGCAATCTATCAAACATAAAATTCATTCTAACGAAAATTTTATCAACGAGGCGAATGAAGAAATTGTGGAGTGTCAAAACAGGATCAATGAGCTGCAGCAACAAATTCTTGCTAAGGAAGAACAAGCTGCTAAACTGAAGGATCTTTATTTCAAAATTGATGAGGTGAGCTAAAATGGAACAAGAACAAGTGGTAGCCCAGTTAGGACGGGCAACTCTTGTGACAGGAGAGGTGCTTTTAAAGGGTCTCTTCCTGGTATGCTCTAAAGCAGTGGAGATCTACCAGTTCAAAGGTGAAAATACCCACTTTACCGGTGAGGCAGACTGGAATAAATTCATGGCAACAGCGGATACCAAAGAAGTCCAGCAATTACTACAAAATGAAGTCAATCTCGAGGCGGTTCGCAAAGAACTCGGCCAATACGGGATTGGCTTTTCTTTTTATACCCACCCGGACGGTAAGACAACCCTTGCTTTCAACGCAAAGGACAAGGGGGTAGTGGAGCAAGCTTTTAAGGATGTCCTAGAAGGCATCACAAGAGATCCAAAAGGCTTCAATGAGCGGAACCTTAAAAACGGGAAAACCAGCTCATTTGAAGAGAAAATGAAGCATTTTAAAGCGGTGGAACAAGAGAAAATTCGTTCTCTGCAGGTGAAGATTCATACTAAGGAATTTGTCCTTCCAGAAAACATTGAACCCCATATTGGAGGAAAAGTGAAGTGATTACAGAAAAGAAGAAACGGCGATTTAGACCGTATTTGTTATTAGGAATTGGATTATTCTATCTTTTTCATTGGCTGTTTAAACTGTGGCTGTTAGCACCAAAAACAGATTCAGTAACGGATGTATTTGGTCTTGGAAAGCTTAACTGGATGAGCGATCATTTAGGAGATAAAGCTTGGTTTGATTTTCAGTTCACTCCAGGTTCTTTGTTGGCCGGTCTAGGTGGTTTTTTGATTGCTTCTCTACTGTATTTGAGGGTATCTGATACAGGCACGTACAGGTATGGGGAGGAGCATGGGTCGGCACGTTTTGCGACGAAAGATGAATTGCTACGCTTCCGAGATGAAGAAGCGGAAAAGAATATGATCTTTACACAGAATAGCCAGATGGGACTATTTAATAGCCGATTGAGCTATGAAAATCAGATTAATAAGAATGTCTTAGTTTATGGAGGTACTGGGGATTCAAAGACTCGAAGCGCTGTTAAACCGAATATTTTACAAGGTAACTCTAGCTTTGTGACGACAGATACCAAAGGGATTTTGATTCATGAAACAGGGAAATCCCTTGTAGAAAAAGGATATAAGATAAAAATCTTTGATTTGATTACTTTCCTGAATTCAGACGGCTTTAATGTATTCAAATATATCCATACTGAAATGGATATAGATCGAGTGTCAGAGGCCATCACAGAGTCGCTAAATAGAAATGGTCATGAAGGGGATCCTTTTTGGCCAGCTGCTAATAAACTCCTGATGCGTTCTCTCATTGGCTATCTATATTTTGATGGCCTGATCGATCACTACATGCCAAACTTAGGGCAGGTTACGGATATGATTCGAGAATTAAGACGAAATCATCCGGACGCAGAGAGTCCGGTTGAATTGATGTTTGAAGATTTGGAAAGAAGATGTCCGGGGAATTATGCCAGCAGACAATGGGCTTTATTTAATAAAAACTTTGACGGACAGACACGGGCTTCCGTCTATGCCATTTTTGCGACAACATTTTCGGTATTTGATCATGAGCAGCTGAGAAAAATTATTGAAAAGGACACGTTGGAGATTGAAAAATGGAATATAGAAAAGACTGCTGTTTTCATTCATATTCCAGAAGTCGATCCAGCCTACCAGTTCTTGTCAGCGTTGCTATTCAGTACACTCTTTGATGTGATGATGAAGACTGCAGATGCCATCTTGCTAGGTGAGCATCCAACAAAGACTAAGAAAGACTTATTACATGTCCAGGTATGGGCGGATGAGTTTGGCCAGATTGGGAAGATTCCTAATTTACCACCAATCATCTCTGTTATTCGGTCACGGGAAATCTCTATTAAAATGATGGTTCAGTCTCAAAGTCAGATCGAAGTGTTGTACGGTAAAGAGAATACAAAGACGATTATCAATAACTGTGGAGCTATTCTCTATTTGGGGTCTAATGACTTAGATACGCTCAAGTATTTATCTGAGCGATCTGGTAAGCAGACTTTAAATGATCAGAACTATAGCGAGAGCAGGGGAAGAAATGGCAGCAGTTCTAAACAGAACTCTAAAATTGGCCGAGAATTGTTGACACCGCATGAGGTGGCCACAATTGGAACAACGGAAGCCCTACTCTTTTTAGCTAAGCAGAATGTTTTTCGGGATCAAAAATTTAACCTAGATACGCATCCGAGAGCCTATCTGTTAAGCAATGGCCCAGATGATGAAAACTGGTATCGCTATAAGCGCTATCTGAGCGATATTGATGAGTGGAAAGACCAGGTTGGGGAAGAAAATGTTATTCGTCTTGGGATTGAGGAAGTCATGGATGCCCCTCTTAAAGTAGGTTAGGAAAGAAAGGAAATGAAATAGAATGAATACATTGCCACAAAAACAATTTAAGCGGATGAAGCGTGAAGTTGAGGAAGAGACAGCACAAGGAATCGGCTATTTCGAAGGGATTTTAGAACATATTCCCTCTTATCCACTATCTGAAGCGGCAAAAGAGCTGTCCTTAAATGGTTGGATCACACCGAAGACAGCTATAGTTGATGTCCAAAATATGCTTGTTACTGAATCCATAAAACGGATGAATTACCAGGACTTCAAAGAAGTTGCTCCCTACTTATTTTCCTATCCAAGGGAACAACGGGAGAAAGACTTATTGGTTCGATCAGTAGAGATCTCCAGGGAGTATTTTGAGGAGTTAAAAGCTAATGCGGAAGAGCTGTTTCACTTGAAGCAAGATCTGGTGCAGGTGCATGATAGGCTGGATGCCAAGATTCAGGAATTGGAAACAGACCGGCTGCCAAATGGTGACCAGGTTATTGGTCTTGACCTGGATGCTGAGGAGGCATTATTACTACGGACTCCTGAAAATGCTCAGGTTGAAGAATGGGAGGTTCGCAAGGACGGTTTGATTACTGATTATCGCTCTGCCCTTCCGGAATACGGCCAGATTGTGGAGGCTTTGTTTGAAATGAATAATCCGGATATTGACACCATTCTTTATGAAGAAGTGATCAACTATTCTAAACGAACTTGGCCAGACTCTGATCCGATACAATTTTCAGAAGGTATCAAGGAAATGTTGAATCAGGAAGCCCAACTCGATTCATCTTTTTACCCTATCTCACAGTTTGAAACGTTGAATCAAGCCTATGTTTATGGATCGACGTCACCTCTTTTTCAGGAACATTTCCCTAGCTATTCAGACTTTGTTATGAACTATGTAGAAGATAGGGAACGATACGAATTATTCGACTATCGGTCAGAAGCTGTATCTCTGGCTCGGGATATTTTAGAACCTCGATTAGATGATATTAACCAGGTTTTAGGTGCCAAGAATCAGGAAATAATCATTCAAAAGGTAAATGGCTATTCGCAAGGTGAAAGCTGGGATCTAGCTTATTTGCGAGATACAAAGGCTGAAGATCGAGAATCGGTTCAGTTCTATCTTGAAAATGAAATCGGGGCTTGGTATAAGGGAAGTTTGACAGAATTAGCTGTTATCCGATTTGAGGATATTGATCTGGAGAATGGCTTCAACGGCCATCAGGAAGCGGTCTATCATATTGATAATAACTTGCTACTCCAGGATAAACTCAAACAAGCTCAACTCCAGATACCTGATTTAGAGCGATTTGTAGAAGCAGAGGAAGTTGAGAAACGGCTTAACCAGACTCAAGAATTTGCAGCAGAAAAAGAAGCGTCAGAATATTCATTGTAAGGAGGTAACAGATGGCATTAACCAAAGAAGCAGCTAAAAATCTATCTATCCTTTCTGTTGCGGAACAGTTGGGAATGGAGCTAAAGCGTACGGGAGCATATAGCTATACGTGGATAGAGCATGATTCGTTTGTAATCGATGCAAGGAAGAATGACTTTCATTGGAATTCTCGATCAGAATTTGGGGATGTCATTCAGCTAGTTCAAACTATTAGAGGAGTTTCTTACAAAGAAGCAATGCACTTCTTGGAAACTGGGGAATTTAAGGAAGTAGATTTAGCGGATCAGACGGGCGTAAAAGAGCCCTTTCACTATAGCTTGGAAAGATATGAGCATCCGGACTTCAATGCTTCTAGAAGCTATCTGAGGACTCAGAGAGGCCTTTCAGATGATACGATAAATTTCTTTTTGAGTCAGGGAAGCATGGCGGAAGCCACTCGAAAAAAAGGAGATTATTTTGAGCCTGTGATAGTCTTTAAGTATAAGGACAACACAGGCTTTTTAGCTGGAGCAAGCCTTCAGGGAGTGGTCGAAAACCGGGTACACTATCCGGAACGTGGTCGCCTAAAACAAATTATGAAAAACTCAGACGGCCAACTTGGCTTTTCAGTGGATATTGGAAAGCCCAAGCGTTTAGTCTTTGCGGAAGCTCCAATCGATCTAATGAGTTATTATGAACTTCATAAAGATAACCTTCAAGATGTCCGACTAGTTGCTATGGATGGGGTCAAAGAGGGCATCATTAGCCGACGTTTTATGGAATTGTATGCAGAGATGAACGGTAAATCCTATCAAATAGATCAGAATACTGGAAAAGCTCTAGAAACTGTTGTCAACACAACGGATTATTTCAAAGACGGCCAGCATCAAGATATGATTACGCTGGCTGTAGATAATGATGCTGCAGGGCAGAATTTTATCACTCGCTTACAAGAAAAGGGCATTCCGATACAGATTGCCATTCCACCTATTATCCAGATTGACCAGGAAAAGGAAGATTGGAATGATTTTCTGAAGCGAGGGAATGAGGCTCCTAATGAGCTGGTGCATGTTTACAGCGCAGACGAAGAGTCCTGGCATTACCAGGGCTATTATTCAAAAGAAATAGCTCTCGCAAAAGCGCAAGAGCTAACTGAAGATGATGTAAAAGCCTTTGTCTCAGCTAAGCAACTGACAAAGGAAGAAGTCCATCAGGAATATACAAGGATTATCGATCCAGAGAAAGAAAGGGGAAATAGTATGTCGGAAGTACACGAAGCTAGGGCTGAGTATAAATCAGAACACCTAGAAGCTATTCAAGATAAAGTTGATGGACTAGTGATTCAACCGGAAACACAGGCTCTAATTGATTCTGGAGAGGTCAAGCAGTGGGCTAAGCAGCCAAATATCTACTTCGTAAAAGGGCTACGTCGAGTTGCTTTGGAGTTGACCGAGGAAGGGAGATTTGAACTATCTCCTAACTATCTACCTAATACGGATGAAGAAAAAGAGGTAGTAAACAAGTTGTTGTCCAATCAGGAGAAACGTGAGAATGAGACTCAAAAATCATCCTTGACTCCAGATACTAGCAATCTATCTCCAGAAGATGCGGAATGGCTAAAGCAGAACTGGAATAATATCAGCTTTTCAGTAGAGCCTAAAAAACAGATGGTTATTGATTCAGATAAAACAGTGACCTTTGAAAAGCCCTCCAATCCTCTTGGAGATTCTAGTAGAGCGCAGGAAGAAAATCAGAGCACAGAAAAAGCTCTTGGGAAGTCTCAAGAGCAAAATGTGAATTCAGAGTATCAAAAAAATGAGAGGACCAATGGTAGTCAGGGGTCTTTACAGCCCAAGGCTGAAGGCAGTCCCACACCCGTACCAGAAGTTGGTACCTTTGAACGCTCTGTTACCAGTCGTCCTACGTTATCCTCTCATTTATTATATTTTAGCATAAATGAAGAGTTTCAGTCAAGTAATGATGGCCACTATCATTCCATTTCCTCGCATGAATTAGCTAAATTGAATCGTCCAATTCGTAGTCAAACTATACAGAATGCAGCACAGTATTATTTGGATGAATTGGCTAATTCTAAGGTTTATTATGTCACTCCTGATAAGACTGTTCAAGTGAATTTTGAAGAAAAGCACTTTATGCACTTAACAGGGATTAAGCCCATTGGATCAGGGCAGACACCGGAAAAAACCTTGCGTGACTTTGCAGAAGGAAACGGACGCTTTGATAATATTCTTTTGGCCAACAATGATGCAGCTTTTGACAAGCTCAAAGTGTTATCAGATCTTTCAGTCGCAACAGAAAGCACATCCTTCTATTTTGATGATTTAACTGATCTTCGGCGTTATAATGGCCGTTTTGACAGCCTCATAAAGTCTGATGATAAAGATATTATTTTGCTGTTTAAAGAGCTGGAAGAGGATAATTATATCCCAGTGTCAGTCTTTCAGTCCAGGACAAAGCTGGTCAAAGAACTGGAGACAGTGGATAGAATCCCTATTCTTGGTGTTTACCGAGAACGGGAGGGGCAAATAGAGCAGCTATCAATCAATGAAGGGTTGATTGCTGATGGCGGTAAGGAAATGATGGAAAATTTACAAAGACGAGAATTTGAAGAAATAAATTCTAAAGAGGAAATGATTCAAGATAATCCTGAACGAACTCTTCCAAGCCCTGACGAAAAAATACGACTGCACAATCGGAAAGATGAGATGGATCGAGACTTGGACGGAGATGGCATTTCAAATTCTGATGAGATGCTGCAGGGGACAGATCCTTATAACGCTGCTTCTAATCTTCATAAAAAGCAAGAAGAGCGAGAAAGGCGAATAGATGCTGAGGTAGTAGCTGGAGCTATTATTACAGAAGCTGTCGCTACTAAAAATTCGGAACGAAGCATCTCTCAGATGGTTGCGGAAAAAGATACAAAGGCTCTAGCTGAACACTTGAAAGAAGGAATGAAGAACTATCTGGATTCAGATCAGTTTAAATCTTTCTTAGATACGATGAGCAAGTTTCACAATTACTCACTAAATAATATCCATTTGCTGAAGATGCAAAATCCAAATGTGACTCAAGTTGCGAGTTTCAATAAATGGAAAACTGATTTTGATAGAACGGTCAAAAAGGGAGCTAGAGCTCTGAAAGTTTGGGTGCCTTATCAAGTAAAAACAAAAATTCCTGAAAATCAAAAAGAGTTAAATTTTTCACCATCTGAAAATGAAATGGATCAGAAGGAGATCACTGTTACTCGTTTTAAGTTAGGGAATGTCTTTGATGTTTCCCAAACAGAAGGAAAAGAATTGCCAAAAGCCATTCATGAATTGACCGGAAGTGTCAAAGATTATGAAGATCTGTACCGAGCCGCTAAAGCTGTTTCGATGGATAATCAGGTTCCCATCAGTTTTGAAGAAATTAAAAGAGAGAATACTCGTGGCTATTACTCTCCAAGCGAAAACCGAATTGTCATTTCAAAAAAATTGAAGGGGGAAGAACATATTCTAAAAACAATTTTTCATGAAATGGCTCATGCCGATTTACACAAGGGAACCAATGCACAATATGGTGATGACCAATACCGCAAGCAAGAATTGCAAGCGGAGAGTGTCGCCTATGTAGTAGCCAGTCATTTTGGTTTCGATACGAGTAGCTACAGTTTTGGATATTTGGCCATTTGGGCTAAAGATAAAAATGGATTTGAAGATATGGTAGAGCAACTGCAGGTTGTCCAAAAGGAAGCAAAAAGTTTGATTGATCGGATGGATGCTAAACTGGAATTGGTGAAAAATAAAACAGTTGTAAAAGATAAATTTGCAGATAAGCTCCAGCAGGCAAAGGAACAATCTGAGAAGCTGAGTAATCAAAAGGCCGAGGCTGTAAAGCAGGTGGAGGAAAAAAAGTCCCTGAGCAGCCCTCACTAATGGAGGCGCTGATTCGTCGGAAGAAAAACAAAAAAGGAGAAACGGACGATGATTGAAAATCTAAAACAAGAAACCTTTGATATTTTGATGGATATATTCTTTGAGAATAGCGAGACAGATTCACCAAAAATTGATGAGGTGAACCAGCACATTTCTCGCAAAGAATGTCTCTACATTCTTCGTAGAGATATGCGGATCAAATCAAACTATGAGCTAGAAGAAGCAGAAAGTTATCCAGTTGCACTTCAAGAAATTGAGGGTATGAGTGATGAAGTATTCGAGAAACTAAGGGATGAAATTCTTAAAATGGAGCCAGCAAACGATATAGATTTTCTGCTTCAAGCTTAAAAAGTTTAAATAAACTTTTCCCTCGTGATATAAAAAAATTCCTGCTTGCAGGGATTAGGGGATTGGGGATTTCCCCAAAAGTTTAAAAAGTCAAGAATGGTCAGTTTTAGAAGCTGACCATCTCTGACCTTTTTAAAAACAGCATTTGGGTACCCAAGTGCTAATCTTGCCAGAAGAAAAGGGCCCTGAGGCCTCAAGCGAAAAATGCCAGAATGGAGGTGGCTATTTTTGAAAAGTGAAGAGAAACGAAAACGGATGATCCAGAAAAAAATCCGATTGACAGAAGAAGAGGCTCGGTTCATTTCGACCAAAGTTTTAGAATCGGGAATGACGAATTTTAATGCCTTTGCCCGAATTATGTTGATTATGGGCGAGGTCAAAATCTTAAATTTTGAAGAATTGAGAGAGCTACGTAAGGAAATAAATCGGATTGGGGTCAATGTCAATCAAATTGCAAAAAAGGTAAACGAAGATGACCAGGTTAGTCTAAATGAGTTGAGTCAGATTCTTGAGTTGCAAAAAGATTTGAAAGAGACAGTCAATCAATTTATTCAAAAACAAGAAAATCAAACAAAGGAACAAGACAGATGGTTGTAACTAAAGTCCTGCAGATAAAAGGAGTGGCTTCTTTGGGGCGCTCTACAAAATACATCGAGGACGAAGCAAAAACAGTCGAGCTGACCGATATAAAAAGTTTGACCAACGCTTTACGCTATATTGAGAATCCCTCAAAAACAAGTTTACTAGAGAAAGATAAACAACTAGAATTTCCAGCAGTGGTCAAAGATGGCCGGGTGGTTAAGCAGCTTGTTTCTACTTATGGTATCACAGATGCCAGTACAGCGACGGAAGAATTTCTTTTGACAAAAAAGAATGCAGCTCAGCGAAGAGGAACAAAGGAATTATCGGATATTCAAAATCCGAATCGAGTTTTGGCTCACCATATCATCCAATCATTTTCTCCAGAAGATGATTTGAGTCCGCAAGAAATTCATGAAATTGGTCGCAAAACAATTTTAGAATTGACTGGTGGTCAACATGAATTTGTCATTGCGACTCACATGGATAAGGGGCACATTCATAATCACATCATTTTCAATTCTACTAATTCTGTAACCTTAAATAAATTTCGCTGGCAGAAAGGAACGAAAAAAAGTTTAGAGAATATTTCAGATAAGTATGCGGATTTGGCTGGAGCAAAAATTCTAAAAGAGCAATTATGGACGAATCGAAAATCGTATCATGCTTACCGCACGAAAAATTCTTTTCGTTATGAGATCAAATCCCGCTTAGATTTTCTTTTGAAACATTCAACTTCTTTAGAGGATTTTAAGGTCAAGGCACGAGCTTTAGATCTTGTAGTTGATACTTCAGGAAAGGAAATAAAGTATCGTTTGGCTGATCGAGATCAAACTAGAAATGTCCGTGATCGTACTTTGTCAAAAAAAGGAAATTATTCTTTGGATAAAATCTCTGAGAGAGTTCTTACTAACGAAGTGACTTTCTCTGTAGATGAAATAAAATCTAAGTATGAAAAAATGGTCGCAGAGCGAGACGATGATTTTGAAATGAAAATCACAGTTGAAGAGTGGCAAGTGATGGAAGAAACTAAAAGTGGCATTTATCTTGAAATGGAATTTGGGATTAGGAATAAGGGAACCATTCTCATCCCTGCTCATCAAATTGAAAAAGCTGAAGATGGTTCTTATGAAATTTTTATTCGGAAGAATGATTTCTATTATTTCGTTAATCCGGAACATGCGGATAAGAACAGGTACATGAAAGGAGAAACAGTTGCTTCCCAGCTGTCTTATGATAATGGAGAAATGATTGTCCGTAAGAATCCTAAAATCTCAAGTTTGGATCAGCTTGTCCGTGAGTATAACTATTTATCTGCTCATGGTGTAACCGAAGGACAGCAATTTGATGAATTGCTGAATCGATTTGAAGAGGAACTAGAGGAGGTAGATAAGATGCTCGATAAATTAGATCGACGCTTGGGTGATCTAAATAAAATTCAGTCGGCCTTCCTTGGTCTGGAGTCAAGAGATTCCCAGGAAGTAAAATTAGCTGAATCTATCTTGAAAGACTTTAAAGTGGATCCTAGCACTCGCAAAGCAGAAATTGATAAACTTGTCAAAGAGGCAACCTTCGAGCGGCAGGCTTTGCACCAAAGAGTAGAAGCGATCACAAAAGATTACAAACTACACCAGGACATTGAAAAGAATGTAGAGCAGCGGAAGGAGAGAGAAAATTTATTGTAAAAGACTTTATACAATATGAAAAATTAGAACGTCATACGGAAGCAAGACGACATTCTGCAATGCTTGACTAAAAGCAAAAAGAAAATTTGGAAAGATAGTATAGAAAAAGTAGTTATCAAACGAAAACTACTTTTTATTTTTCTTTAGATATTCTTGTATGTTAACGGAAAGTTCAGCGACTTCATTACAAACTGCTGAAGAATATGCTTTTTGCAACTGGTTTCCGTTAGACAGAACTTCTGCGAGATTATAGACTTTACCGACTTCAAAAGTAGCGTATTCTGTATCAATACCTTCATCCACTTTTACTTCACCAGCCTGTCTATTGAAAATTTCATTTAGCTGGCCTTTAATAAATTCTGAGAACTCAGTATCTTTGTGCTTAATAATAGTTCTATCGATATCGGCAAGGTCTTGTTTGAATGAATCTTTATCCATAATGATCTCCTTTAATCTTTTATAAGTTAATTATACAATATTCTAAAGACAAAAACAAAAATCTAATAGGGAATTGAAGTATATCCTAATGACTTAACAATGATTATATAGTAAAAACAACACTATTTAAACCATAATTAGGACAGAGACGTAAGTCTATTATATCCCTATAAATATAAGGTTCTCTCCTAATTGGGAAGGGGATTCTTTTTTTGCGGGGATG
>ERZ773265.237-NODE-237-length-35505-cov-41.510804_pt1 | contig 35505 bp, 34 predicted proteins | sample MGYA00580512_ERZ773265 | MGnify/ENA primary metagenome ERZ773265 (study PRJEB29015, sample SAMEA2738169) | human oral metagenome | biome: human oral; feature: human-associated habitat; material: saliva | place: China | collected 2183 ... | reverse complement strand
ATAATCAAGTCATTTATGACCTGATCAATACCAAAGAATTTCAGCGGCTCCGTCGTATCAAACAGCTTGGGACATCTAGCTATACTTTCCATGGTGGTGAGCATAGTCGTTTTTCTCACTGTTTGGGTGTCTACGAAATTGCACGTCAAATCACTGAGATTTTTGAGGAAAAATATCCTGAGGAATGGGACTCTAACGAGTCTCTCTTAACCATGACTGCAGCTCTACTACATGATCTCGGACATGGTGCCTACTCTCATACTTTTGAAAATCTCTTTGACACTGACCATGAGGCAATTACCCAGGAAATTATTCAAAGCCCTGAAACAGAGATTCATCAGGTTCTTTTGCAGGTAGCACCAGACTTTCCAAAAAAAGTAGCCAGCGTGATCGACCACACTTATCCAAACAAACAAGTGGTGCAGCTGATTTCCAGCCAGATTGATGCAGACCGTATGGACTATCTCCTTCGTGATTCCTACTTTACGGGTGCTTTTTATGGCCAGTTTGATCTGACACGTATTCTCCGTGTTATTCGTCCTGTTGAAAATGGCATTGCCTTTCAGCGTAATGGGATGCATGCCATCGAGGATTATGTACTCAGTCGTTACCAGATGTACATGCAGGTTTATTTCCACCCAGCTACACGCGCCATGGAAGTCCTTCTGCAAAATCTTTTGAAACGTGCCAAGGAGCTCTATCCTGAAAATAAAGAATTCTTTGCTCTTACATCCCCACATCTACTGCCATTTTTTGAGAAGAAGGTAACCTTGTCTGATTATCTAGCGCTAGACGATGGTGTCATGAATACTTACTTCCAACTTTGGATGACTAGTACAGACAAGATTTTAGCTGATCTTTCCCAACGTTTCATCAATCGTAAGGTTTTCAAATCCATCACTTTTTCTGATGAAGACCAAGACAAACTTGAAATTATGCGAAATTTAGTAGAGAAAATTGGTTTTGACCCTAACTACTACACTGCTATTCATAAGAATTTCGACCTTCCTTATGATATTTATCGACCAGAGTCTGAAAATCCTAGAACTCAAATCGAGATTGTCCAAAAGAATGGTGAACTTGCAGAACTTTCGAGCCTATCTCCAATCGTTCAATCTCTCGCAGGAAGCCGTCATGGTGACAACCGTTTCTACTTCCCTAAAGAAATGCTAAAGCAAAACAGTATTTTCACTAGTATCATTCAACAATTTTCAAAACTGATTGAGAATGATCATTTTACTCCAAACAAGAAATAACAGAGGAAATTTATGAGTATAAAACTAATCGCCGTCGATATTGATGGTACCCTGGTTAATAGCAAAAAAGAAATTACTCCAGAAGTTTTTGCTGCTATCCAAGATGCCAAAGCAGCTGGAGTCAAGGTTGTCATTGCAACAGGACGCCCTATTGCTGGTGTTGCCAAACTCCTTGACGACTTGCAGTTGAGAGACGAAGGGGACTATGTTGTGACCTTCAATGGAGCCCTTGTCCAAGAAACTGCTACAGGACATGAGATTATCAGCGAATCTTTGACTTACGAGGACTATCTGGATATGGAATTTCTCAGCCGTAAACTTGGAGTCCATATGCATGCTATTACCAAGGACGGCATATACACTGCCAATCGTAATATCGGAAAATATACCGTACACGAATCAACCCTCGTCAGTATGCCGATTTTCTATCGCACGCCTGAAGAAATGGCTGATAAAGAAATCGTCAAATGTATGTTTATCGATGAACCTGAGATTCTCGATGCTGCCATTGAAAAAATTCCTGCAGAATTTTACGAACGCTACTCTATCAACAAATCTGCTCCATTTTACCTAGAACTCCTTAAAAAGGATGTAGACAAGGGATCTGCTATCACTCACCTAGCAGAAAAGCTTGGACTAAGTAAGAATGAGACCATGGCGATTGGGGATGAAGAAAATGACCGTGCCATGCTAGCAGTCGTTGGTAATCCCGTTGTTATGGAAAACGGAAACCCAGAACTCAAAAAAATCGCCAAATACATCACCAAGTCTAATGACGAATCAGGCGTTGCCCACGCCATTCGAACTTGGGTCTTGTAACATTAAAAACCACTCTCTTGAGTGGTTTTTTTCTATATTAGTGCCCCCTGCAGACGTATCTCTATATTTCTAATTTGTTGATAATTGTAGTTTTTAAGAATAGAAAAACGTTTTAAAAATATAGAAAAATAATTTTTGGGGGACAAGTTTGGAGCGAAAATATTTTGAAATAATATACCCAATCTCTTGACACCTCGGTTCTCCGTTATATAATATAATCAAGATAAAAAATTGAGGTGAAGAATATGAGAAAAGTTATTCAAGAATTATTAGACAGTTCTATGTCTACTTCTGCTATTTCACAAGGTGCTGGAGTACCATGGACTACTGTTTCTGATCTTAGGAAAGGAAAAACAAGCATGGACAAAATGGCACTTCTAACAGCAGAAAAGCTTTATGAATTTTCTATGAGTTACAAACAGTGATTTTTGTCACTGTTTTTTTATTGCAAACAATTGTACAGTTACTTAAATCTTGAGAGTACAAAAACTGTGCCATCAAGTGTCCAATCTCTATCATCGTTGTACAGTTACTTAAATCTTGAGAGTACAAAAACCATCCGTCTTTTTCGCCTGTTACCTTGCTGGTTGTACAGTTACTTAAATCTTGAGAGTACAAAAACGATACGTAGATACTTTTCGTGAGTTGATGCGTTGTACAGTTACTTAAATCTTGAGAGTACAAAAACTACATGGTGATACTCGATCTGAAGCTGTCGGTTGTACAGTTACTTAAATCTTGAGAGTACAAAAACTCTGGTCCGCAATGACGCCGATCGCGTGTCGTTGTACAGTTACTTAAATCTTGAGAGTACAAAAACCATACCAATCTGCTACATACTGCGGTACGAGGTTGTACAGTTACTTAAATCTTGAGAGTACAAAAACGATCTTTTTTCTTGCTCAACTTGCCAAAGTGTTGTACAGTTACTTAAATCTTGAGAGTACAAAAACCATTGTCATTAGTGACAGCCCTATTTTTTGGTTGTACAGTTACTTAAATCTTGAGAGTACAAAAACCATCTTAGCTTTTTCTTTATACACTTTTAAGTTGTACAGTTACTTAAATCTTGAGAGTACAAAAACTATTGTCAAATCAAGATAATAAGACAATTCGTTGTACAGTTACTTAAATCTTGAGAGTACAAAAACCGTCGGCTCAATCTAAAAAGCATACTGATCGTTGTACAGTTACTTAAATCTTGAGAGTACAAAAACCTGGGTCCGTCCACGCAGCGATATATTTGGTTGTACAGTTACTTAAATCTTGAGAGTACAAAAACAGAACTTTCATAGTAAAAGATAATGAAAGCGTTGTACAGTTACTTAAATCTTGAGAGTACAAAAACTGTCTGGTTATGAAAAACATATCAGCAATCGTTGTACAGTTACTTAAATCTTGAGAGTACAAAAACTGTGTTGATTTTCCAATTGTCGAACTTGTTGTTGTACAGTTACTTAAATCTTGAGAGTACAAAAACCTGGGCTTTGGGCGTTTTCTTTCTTGTATCGTTGTACAGTTACTTAAATCTTGAGAGTACAAAAACAACGCTCTTTTGTGATTTCAAAAGCAAATCGTTGTACAGTTACTTAAATCTTGAGAGTACAAAAACATAGGTTATCCTCTATCTCCCTTGCTGCAAGTTGTACAGTTACTTAAATCTTGAGAGTACAAAAACCGGTTCTGGATGGTAATTTCTCCGGTTCAAGTTGTACAGTTACTTAAATCTTGAGAGTACAAAAACGTTAAGTTCACTTGTGTGGTGACATCATCTGTTGTACAGTTACTTAAATCTTGAGAGTACAAAAACTGCCCTTTAAGGGTTTATTTTTAGGTTTGAGTTGTACAGTTACTTAAATCTTGAGAGTACAAAAACAGATACCTTTTTTGTAATATTCATCCCATTGTTGTACAGTTACTTAAATCTTGAGAGTACAAAAACTGGATACGAGAAATATTGTGTTGTTTCCCAGTTGTACAGTTACTTAAATCTTGAGAGTACAAAAACGAGCGATTGAATAATAGATTGCTTTCGCTGTTGTACAGTTACTTAAATCTTGAGAGTACAAAAACGATCTTTTGCTTGAGCTTGAAGCAAAGTTTGTTGTACAGTTACTTAAATCTTGAGAGTACAAAAACAGGTTGAATAGCTAGAGAAGAGAAATACTTGTTGTACAGTTACTTAAATCTTGAGAGTACAAAAACTATACGCATACTCGATAGTGTGCATTGGTAGTTGTACAGTTACTTAAATCTTGAGAGTACAAAAACTTCGTGCGACGTCGATGTTCAACATACATAGTTGTACAGTTACTTAAATCTTGAGAGTACAAAAACTGATTTCTGTTGTCATTCCTGCGCCCTTAAGTTGTACAGTTACTTAAATCTTGAGAGTACAAAAACCAACATCTAAGAGAAGATCACGTTCGACTGGTTGTACAGTTACTTAAATCTTGAGAGTACAAAAACCTCAAATTCGTCAATTTTGGTTTTTGTAGCTCAAAACCATTATAAAGGCTTAGGCCTAACTCGTCAATACTATTCTTCTAAATACTTTAATAACATTGGATTGACTGGCTTAATATGGAATTTTATTTTCATTTCATATTGATATAAATTGTTTAAGATCCTCATTGCTACTTGATCTTCAATTGATAAACTCATATGAAAAATGTCAGAACTAAATAAATAAGGTCCAATCTTTCTTAAAGATGATAGAAATTCTTGCTTATCAGGTATCTGATTTATTGGATATTGGTTAGTAAAACGTTCGTACATAAACTCTAATGAATATAAATGATCAACGTAATCTGAAACAATATTAATCTCCTCTAGTACTTCTTTCGTTACATGAAGATAACCTTCATTTGAAGGAAATGAAATAGTGAATAACATGCTACTATGATTGGTTAATTGCTCTAAGTGTTCACAGCATTCAACGAATTCCTTATAGGATAAATAATCATCCATATTTCGGAGCACAAGTAATACCTTTTCAGATTGATCCATAATCACTACTTCCAACATCGAAAGAAATAATAAAAACTTTGTCTTATTGTCAACAAATTCAAAAGATATATTTTTATCGTTTTGTCCAAAATAGGGCAGAAAATTTTTTTGAATCAGTTGATCTGTATTAAAATATTTCGCTTCTGTATGATAGTTAATTTCATCTATTTGTAAATTCAAATTCTGATTTAATAGCAATGAAATCCTATCAAGATGATCATTGATATTTTCAATTTGCTCCATCATCTCCACTGTATTAATCTTTTTCTTTATATAATCATAAGCTACCGTACCTTTTTTATACTCCATTTGCTCAATTAGATCATTAATATTCGATAGTTGAATCACCCTAAATTGTGAACGGGGAACCACCATATCGTCAATTAAGATTTTAGGTTCGTTTTGTTCGAATAGGACTAAGTCTTCCTCACTATATTTTTTTCCTCCAAAATACCATAATAGGATTTGCCAAATATAGTACTTTAATTGTTGATCTTGACCAACAACTTGAGTAAATTGTCCAAAACTCAATGTAATATTATCCTTGTATGGATGACTAATATTCATTTTCATATAACTACCAACTTATTATCACTGACTACTTCTTCCTGTTTTGTTTTTCCACCAATGATCAAAACCATTTCAGAAAACTGTTTCTCCGTAACCGCTAGTAACCGGACATTCCCACTAGGTAAATTACTTTGGCTTAATTTTTTATAGAATTTACTAGCAAAACTTCGATTTGGACACGTTCTATAATAAACTGAAAACTGCAACATTTCAAAACCATTAGCAATTAGATCTTTCCGAAAATTACGATAGATTCTTTTTTCTTGATTCGTATCCATAGGAAGATCAAAAAAACATAATAACCTCAATGCTTCATACCTCATTTCTTTAGCTCCATTCTACACTTGAAACAATAGGACAGTAAAATTTACTCGTATCCTTATCTGATATACATTTTAGAAAACCTTTGACATATTTATCCATTGCTACCGTTACAGAACAAGTTTCTTTCCCATAACGAATTTTTGCATTCAGCGTATCTGTTAAGGCCAATCTGAACTCATATTTTAAATATTCTTCATCCTGTAAATTTTGATAAACCCAAACATCAATAATCTGCCTAAAAGGTTCCATTAGGTCATCTACCAAATTAAATTGATTGTATTCATTTTTATGAAAAATTCCGATTAAGGGATTTAAACCATACCCAGCAATAATACGCGCCATCTGCGCTCTCATAATTGCATAGCCATAATTTAAACCTGCATTGATGACATCAGTTTCCTGTTGAGTAAGACGAACGAATTTCTTTCCAAATAATTCATTAAAATAAACTTTTGCTGCATGTCCTTCGCGATTAGTTTTATCACCAAACTCAATATGATCTTTATAATCTGCCAACAGCTGAATACAATCAATATTTTTCTCAAACATCGAGAGAACATCTTGCTGATTATTTATTTTGAAGTAGGTCACTATTTGCCATAATTTATCTTTTTGCTCCTGCGTCCACAATAATTGTTCCTGTAATTTTTTATAGGCTCTAAAATGGCCATTTTGTGAATGGTAAATACCTGTTGGCAAATGCTCATTATCACAGACAATTAAAGCAATATTATACTTACTTAAGGCACTTAACAACCTTAGGGTTACAACTGTTTCCCCACCCTCTGCAACAATGATAGAAATATCACTCAAGGGAATAATATAATCTTCGCCCATCTTCTTAATCAAAAGATTATCCAACTTTAATTGCATTTTTTCACTCTGACAAACATGCACAATTCTCCAAGTCATTATTACAACCTCTCTCAAAACGAAAACACCCCGCCATAAATGACAGGGTGTTGAATTCGGCATGAAGCCTTATCTTTGTAGCTTCTGCAAGATTTAAGTAACTGTGTAAGGCGTCCCTTACAGTTAATATTATAATACATTGTAAAAGCATTTGCAACTCTTTTTAAAAAAATATTTTTTAAAATTTGAGTTTTGGTTCTTCACCCTCTTTTTTGATGAAATGTTTATTACCTAAAACATCCGTCTTAACTTTATAAATTGAAATATCTTTTTTATTTAGCCCTTTAATACAGCGTCCACCCTTGGCAACCGTTCCAAGAACTTTAATCAGTTTTTCATCGCCCTCAAATTTTGACATATCATAAGGTTTTAACTCAACATAATGTTTCGAAGTATCATTTCTGGAACCGTATCGGAATATTTGTGCTTCTTTAGTCAACGCATCTTTTATTAATATCAAATCATTTTTATAAAGAGTAAATTTAAATTCAGACTCCTCACTAACACCCTCATTCATCTTTATAGAATTATACTTTTCTAAAGAAATACTATATTTCCCACTACCTTTTTCAAAATTTAAATCAGAGTATTTCAATCCCATTAATTCATATTTTTCAGTTTGATGATTGAAAAAGACATCTGTTCTCCAAGGTTTAAGTGATTGAAGTACAACTTGATTCATACTTTCATTAGGTGTTATATCAATGTGATTACCTAACTTATTATCGTAATATTTCAGGCTTTTAATTTCTGGACCATTACCTTTTCTGCTATATTTTCTTATTGGCCCATTCTCTTGTCTGTATTTTTCAAAAGGATTACAAGGGACTTCTTTATTCTTCTCGTTCAATTCTTTAGAAGGATAGGTTCTTATAATTTCTTCAATTACCTTTTCAAATGTTTGCGGATCTTTGTGATACATTAAGAATCTACTTTTATCTTTATTGTAAATCTTAATGAATGCATCATATCCAGCTTGACTATAAATATCTTTAATCTTACCTAGAACATAAGTTTCTTCAGACTTATCCTTATCTAATTTCGCCTTTCTTGTTGCGTAAATTGTTGCATCTGAAATTTTACGGTTATATTTTGAATCTACTTGATAAGAAAATAGAATGTTATCCTCAAATTTCTTAGATTTCAACGTATCAACAAAATGATTATATGGCGCTTTGAATACTAACTCTTTGTATTCATCGTCACTCAATGAAATAATTTCACCCGTTTTTTGATCCACAAATTGCTCTTCTTTATAAGAGATCAGAGGATTATTCTGTTTTTTCCATAATCTTAATTGACTAGATGCAGCAATGATCAAAGCATCTACAGCATGATGGTGATAGGTCTCACGAGATTTTTCAAGCCCCCACTTTCTTCTTAACTGCGAGGTAAATTGTCCCCGTACTACCGAAATAGTTGTATCAAAATTATGATTTTTATAAAAATCTTGCAGAGCATTTAGAACTACGCGAGAGGAATATCGTGTATCAACCAGATTTCGTTCTATAAACTTTTGCTTGACTTCAATTTTACTAATGTCTTCTTCCGTTAAAAGATACTCTTTCTTTTTATTGCTTATTAATTTTGAATCTTTTACATATGATTTGAACTCTCTGTAGGACCAAGCATCATCCATACTATCTAAAGCTTGAAATGGTGTCCGTTGCCCTTTTTCTTGATTCGCTGTAGCAAGTACTAAGACTTTATTAGATAAACTATCATCAAACGATATAGATAGAGGTAGAATATGATCAATTTCGTACTTGTATTGATTTTGAATCAAACCTGAAATTGGAATATTCTTCCCAGTGTATAGACACTTTTCTCCTTGTTGATGCCACAAACGAATCTTAGTTGCTAATTCTTTATGTCCATGAAAAACGTTATCCGGTAATTCTTTTTTCCCATTGTATTGGAAAGCCGCTTTTTCCATAGCAGCATTTTTCTCGTCTAGATTTGCTTTTTGATGCTTGATATACTCTTTCTTTGCATCTTCCTCATTATTTTCACGTGCCATTTCAATAACGATATTATCAAAAATACCATATTTTTTTGTTGATTCATTGATAATTTTTATAGCTTGTCTGACAGATTTTGCTACCACAGGGTTATAGATTTCTTCTGTTAATTCTTTTTCATCAATATACTTGGTTCGTTTTGATATCTCTTTAGATTTTTGTTTGCCTAATCGAGTAATAATTGTCATTTGCTCTTCCGAAGTCTCATACAATTCTGGAATCAACTCCATCATAAGTTTTAGAGAAAAATTATGCCATCCCTTACTAAATAGACTGCTGTTATTTTTTCTAAATTGAACCAATTCAAGTACTTGATCCTGACTAAATGTATCTTTTAGCTTAGCGTTAATCGCTTCTTCTATCCCCTCCCTCTCCGTATTTAAAGTTAGAATATGAGCGAGCTCATCTATGACCTTTCTCGGTAACTCTTCCACCTTGATTGTTTCTAATGATTGCATTTTTCGATAGACTTCAAAAGTGTGCATCTCAGGTTTTTTATTGGGATCAATACGGTATCCATGTATCTGATCAACTGAAGCACCAATCAATTTAGCGATGTACTTCAATAGTGTTGAAGCACCTAATGTTTTAGCTGTCTTCGCATACTCGATAATTGTCTTCTTTTGTTCCTCACTTAGTTTCTTGGTTTCTGTTGGAACGGTTAAATTATTTAAATCATTTAGTAAGTTGAACTCTTGTGCAGTATAGGAAGCTTTTGAAGCTCTGTATTCATCAGGATAAAATGTACATTTACCAATTAAAACACCAAAAATATTATCTAATGTTATGTACTTACCTTCAGAATCTTTTTTAGTAGTATACCTTCCATAATCAGTCCGTGATTTTTCATTTCCTGGCCCATGGTAGTATTTTCTTTTACCCGTAAGGATAGTTAAATAATCTTCTATAAACTCATCAGTAATCTTATTATTGAACTCTTGCTGTTTTCTAAGAATCCTTTCAGCTTCTTTTCTATAAGCATATGTTGAAAAAACATTGATTAAACGGCGTTTTTCACTATTTTCTAATACAGTGAAATCTCCTCTAAGCTGACCGTATTTTTCGAAACGATCTAGTTGGATTTGACCAGGGGTTTGTTCAGAAAGCAATTTTCTATTTTCTTCAACTGCCTTACCGTAATCAGATGATACTGTACTGCCATCTTCAGAAGCATCATCTAAGTAGCTAATACCACGTCTCTTAACAATATTCTTTAAGGCTATAAACAATTCTTCGTTAGTTAATTGATTATCCAAGCCTTGTACACGCAGTCGATAAGGATTTAAATTAATTGAAACCTTAGAAAAATCAGTTAATAAACCATATTCTTCAAATAGATCATGAAGTCGAACACTACGATGTTTTTTCCGGCGAGTTAATCTTCGTCCACCTCTAAATCCCCTTCTCTCAACATTATTGTCAGCTGTTGCAGCTGGAAAAAGCCGAGAATTCGCATGGATAATCTCACCAGTATCTTTTTTTAGAATACCAACTCCTACTGAAGCAATACCAATATCTAAACCCAAAACTAAACCATTCATAATAAAACTCCTCAACAGTCATTATATTAATTTTATTTTACTCTTTCCTCCCTAAAAAATCAAATCATTATAAAATATTTTTAGCAAGAATAAAATATAATTTTTTAAAACATGCTTCTTCTTTTTACAAAACAAAAAAGCGTAACTTACGCTTTATTCTATAAATTTCTTCTCACTACAAGAATATAAATATACTTGAGAAAAACTTTTATAATGGAATTTTTGTTAACTTAGTTCAATATTTGATTGAACTTTTATTTTCTTTTACATTTAGATGATTTTGCTTATCGAAAATTTATCAAGTAATTAATTCCTCTTGTTTGTAGGAATGTCAGTTATTGATATAGCAACTACTACTGTAAATCTTTAATAAACTCCACAACTTGATGATTCTCAATCTTCACATAATAGCCACCGCTATTATTGACAAGTTTATCCCCTTCATATTTATCAATCTTTACAGCATAAAGACCACTAGGTAAGGGTTGATTGTTAAAAAACTCTTTCAATTGCGATTCAAGGTCTTCAAGATAGGCATCATATAACTGTTCCTTCTTGTCTTCTGGAGTGTAGTATCGAAATTGAAATTCTGGTATAAAGATATCTTTTTGGAATAGATATTGAGCATCCATAGGATACATCCCTTGTAATGCTTGTCCTTTTCTTTGATTTTCCTCTAATATTTCATCATAAAGATACATGTTGTCAGATTTACTATTAAATTGAAAATCAATCCCGTCGTACTTCAAAGCAGTCATTTTAGGATCTGTTATTGAAGTATCCAATTTTTTTAAAAATTCGCTGGTGCCTGGACTAATCTCAATTCCTAAATAAGCTAACTCTGGAAAAGCTTGATATATTTTTTTGTTTTGTTTGTAATCAATTTCTGCATCCGTCTTTTTATACTTTTTATTTTCCGAAGGACGAGTATAGTATTCAAAACGAGACTTAGCTTGATAGATTTTACCAGCTATGTTTTCACTATAAGTACCATGGATTACAAATCCTCCCACGCTTGTATAGTTTTTTTCATATTCTTCTAACTCAAACTGCCCTGTCAGACCGTAGTTCTCATAAGAACGATGCACTGCTTGCTCAAGTTCGCTCCGATTTGCATGGGCAAATAACCCCCACATATCCATCATAGCAATAATAGGACTAAGGATTATGAGCATTGCAATTGGGACAACTACTGATAAACAGCCTATTAATAAGCCTTTTTTCATCTCTTTCTCCTAAACAATCTATGTCTATTATAACATAAAAGAGAGCGCCTTTCGCTCTCTTTATTGCTCCCTAAGTCCTGCCCTCAAGATCATATCCTTAAATGCTCCGTTCACCCGGCTGAGATTATCCGGATTAATTTTCTTATTACTCACTCTTTATCACTCCCGTCTGCTCTATAGTAGTCTACATTCCGAAGGGCAGGATGTTTCTCCAACCAGGCATTCGCCTCTTGGCTGTTATGAATCTGAACATCTGAGACTTTCCCATCATCATTCAGCCCATAAACTGTGAGGATATCTTCCCCTTTAGGGGCGAACCAATGAAGAAGGGTGTCAAACCACTCATCCGGTGTAACCTTATCTGGACGAATGTAAAGTGACCAATCCTGATTGATGAGTTTATCTTCTAGGTCTGGATAAAGACTATAGAGATTGATATTAGGGTCTGGAACTTGCCCTTCAGACCTAGTTACGCCAATCTCATTTGAAGGATCAAAATAACCTATACTCCTTAAAACCTTATTATAATTAGTTACTTGTGCGGTATCACTTATGTCAGAGTTCCGTCCAAACCTGGTATCTTTTGGAAGATCCACTACTTCTTCTTTCTCCAAATTGAGATAGACTGTTTTGTAACTTCGATTCTCTTCATCCGTTAAATCTACAATTTTTAACCCAAAGTAGTGAGTATCCTCAACGTAATAGGAGCCAATCAGTCTTGCAGGAACGCCTTTCGGATTGTAGTTTCGCACTGCCTGAAAAAGGTCAATCTTTCGTTCAGGCAAGCCCTCCTCGTCTAAATTATACAAAATCAAGTTCCAATACTCTCCCTCCATCTGAAGATGAGGGATTTCATGTATCTCTCCTTCTTTCTCTACTATAAAAGTTTTATACTCATCAGTGATCGCATATTTTTTACTGACAAAGAAACTACCTTTATTGTTAGGTGCAAGGACATATTGATTCTTATCTCCAAATAGTTGAAAATCTGATTTTTCCCTAGCAGTTCCCATTAAATACTCTAGCTCTTTGGGTTTCTGACTGGGCTTCAAGAGAAGAAAGAAACAAGAGCCTGTTATGACTAAGAGACTTAAAACTCCCAGAATGATTAGTATTTTTTTCCTGTATTGTTTCATAATGATTCTCCTAAGTATTTCCTAATACGTTTTAATCTTTAATCCATTATAACACACCATAGATATCATATTAAATGTTTAAAATTTGGTCAAAGAAAAAACACTGGATAACCAGTGTTTTTGTGGCTAGTACTGCCCCCTGCAGGAATATAAAAAACGCTCAGAAATCCTATTCTAATAGGATTTAGGGTGAACTTGGTCAATATTTGGTCAAAATTTTTGCTTTCTTTTCATTCATTATCCAGCATAAATTTTCTAATCAATTCATGCTCCTTATCAATTACTTCTTGCAATACATGACCATACGTTTTAATAATCTGTTGAATATCCTTATGTCCTAATAATCTTGCAACAACCCAAATATCAATTCCTTTAGCTAAAAGGTAAGAACCGTAGGTATGTCGTCCTGCTGTCGCTGTCATTTCCTGATTCCCAATTTCAAGTTCTGATAAACAAGCTCTCAAACTTTTATTCAATCCTGAATTTGTAGGTATTTTATACCTTCTATCATAGAATACTAAATCATGTTTCTTTAATTCTTCACGATCAAATAGTATCTTTTCTTGTTCAATTTGTAATGTTTTCAAAACAAGAAACAAATCATCATCAATCGGAATTTCTCTTATAGATGTTTTTGTTTTAGGAGGTACAAATTCTTGCCGATCCCCTACAAATCGCCTATATGTTCGAATTGACTTATTTTCAAAATCTATATCAGACCAGCAGACAGCCATACCTTCTCCCACCCTAAATCCTGTTTTAAACAAGAAGTATAATAGATATGGTATTACTGATTCTCTATAATTGAATTTTCCTTTCAAATGAGACAACAATTTCTTATATTCTGAAATACTATGAATATATTTATCATCTACATCGCCAGATTCTAAACCAAATATTTTCACATCTTCTGTAATATCGGTTATCTGTAAGCCACCTCGTTTACTAAATTTTATTGTTGATCTTATATCTGCATTTATTCTTCGCAAGTGATCAGCAGTCACCTTTTTCCCATATTCATTTAATCGTGACTGATATTCTTGATGATTTATACTCATTGCTGGTATATCTGAGAATATTTTTTCTATCGCTTGACCTCTTGCATAGTACGTTTCTATCGTGGAACTTGCCTTTTCTGATGGAAGAATCACTAAATCATACCAATCCTGCCACAACTCATACAGTGTAGCCTTACTATCAAACCTCGCTGTATAATTTGATTGATATAATTTCCTCTCTTTTTCCTGAGCTTCATTCATTGCTTCTCGTTTAGTTCTAAAACCCGAATTTGTCGCAATAACATTACCTTGCTTATCAAAGATACGGTAATCCCAAAGTTTGTTTTTTCCACGCTGTCTGTAACTTGCCACACTAACTCCTTTCTGAATGGCAGTCATCACCATTCTATTATAACATTAATAATATTTTTTGATAATTTTTATCAAAATATTCCCTTGTTTTTCTTGCTAAAAATCTATAAGGTGACCCCTTACTTTTCGGATATAAGACAAATCCTTCTTTATTTTGTTCAATATCTAATTCATTTTTGATTATTGGGTTCAATAAAATATCATTGACCAATTTTGTTTTACTAATAGACAATAATTCCTCAACCTTATCAATAGTCCACCATTGACCAATTTCTTCTTTCTGGATTAAATCTATATACTCGGAACGACTGATCAAAACCATATTAGAAGGAATTGGAACTTCAATATTAAATACTTGTTTCGACTCTTTCATTTACTACTCCTTAAACAACAAAAAAACAAGCCATTTCTGGCTTGAATTTATTTTCTTAATACGCACTTTTTTGATATTCATCCCATAAAGCTTGAAGATCATCTGCATTTTCTAAAACATACTGCCTTACAATCTTCATATCTTTTGATTTCAATCTACCATCTCGAAGCTCTCCAGTCAAAAACATTGAACCTACTTCCTCACCATGGATATAGATATGAATATGTGCCTTCTGACCTTTATGATTATGCTCATTCGGACGAATCTCAATACCATACTTCAAAAAAGAATACTTAGGCATGTAACAACCCCACGTAGTCCTTCCACGTTTCAAGGTAGTTATCACGATTCAATTCAATTTGTTTTTGAGCAAACCGAATATCATAATCAGCCAAGTCCAAGTCTTCTAAGACTTCACCTGTAAGAATATTAAAAGTTCCAATCAATTCTTCATCATCATACATACGTAAAATAGGATTATTGGGATTTTTAAAAATATCTTCTTTTGTGACTTCTAGATTTGTAACACCAAACTCTTTAATCATGATTCATTCCCCTTTCACTTTCTTTTATTATATCACATTTTCAATTATTTTATAATTGTTCTAACAACTTCTCTATATTTGGAAAATAAGTATAAGCTACTCCTCTAGTAAAATCAAAAGAGTAGCCTTCCTCAATTGACACAGATACACTCGCATAATTTCTTCTTGGTAATTTTTTATTAGCATGACTCCCTTCATAATCATAAGTAACTTTAACAAACTTCGCATTTTTTATAACTTCAACTATCATAGTTTCAATACCATGATCAGTTACAGAGTCAGCAATAAACTCTATAGATTCTTGATTTTCACCTAACCTACTAGCTAACTTCACAGCATAGATTTTTAATAATTCTACTTGATCCATTTTAACTCCTTAAACCAACAAAAAACAAGGCAAGTTTTACCCTGCCTTGACTAATTTTGTGCTACTTAACTTTTCGTTTTCCAAAAAATGTCGCAACTAAACCAACAAATCCCCAAATAGTTGCAAAAATTGTGCTCGCTGTTCCAGTATTTGGAAGAACTTTTAGTTCCCCTTCCTTATCTTTCAAAGCGATTGTACCATCTTTCTGTTTGACTGCTCCCACTTCATAAGGCTCTTTTTCTACATAATTGCCTTCACTTTCTTCTACAACTACTTTGCCTTTATTAGTGCCTACAATCTTATATCCTGTATTTGTTTCGATAGGTTTTTCCTTAATTTCTTCTTTAGTCACATTCAAGGGCTTAGGTTCTTCTTTTTCTTTTACTCCAACATTATCCTCTGCCCTTTGTTTTTGTTCCTTCACTTCTGGAGTATCTTCTTTATTTGGTTTCGTATTTTCTTCTCCCTCTTTTGATTTATCCGAAGTTGAATCAGATGATTTTTGATCTCCTTGTTTATCATCACCCACATTTTCAACAGGCTTTTCTTCTTTAGATTTATTGGTAGAAGGACTTGTTGGCTCCACAACTACTCCTGTATGATCGTGTTCCTGATTCTTATTAGTATCTTTTCCAAGTTCTTCAGATGGTTTATCTTCTTTTGGTTGTTCTGTTGGCATTATCGGCTCTACAACTACTCCTGTACTATCCTTGTCCTCTTTTTTATCCACACTTCCACCCAAATCTAGATTTTCATTTACTGTTGGCGCTGTAGACTCCTTAGGAGCTTCTGCAGGTTTTTCTGAAACTACTAAACCTGAATTATCATTTGGAGTTGAACTATTTCCACCCAAATTAATTTCGTCTGCTAAAATTCCATTTGCGACTGAACTCAATACAGCCACTGACAACAATGTTACAAATTTTTTATTCATATTTTTCCTCTTTTCTTATTTACCAATTACATATAAAAAGTTTTTTGCTTGATCAGCAGTAAAGACACGATAATCTGTAATCCCTGTTCCTTGCATTGGTTGAATGACATTACATTCAGAAATCAATATTGAGCCATCATCTTTAATATCTTCGACAAAGGCAACATGACCATAAGTTGCATGACTACCTGCTTGTCCTCCTTGAAACGAAACAGCAGAATGTTTAGTCGGTGTATTTGTCACCTCATATCCATCCTTGTGTGCCCAATCCTGACCATTTCCCATATACGGATCAAAGTTTATTCCAAATTCTTTTGCACGATTGAAAACATACCAAGTACATTGACCATAAGGATAAGATTGAGTGATATAGCCAGCTTGATTTATTTCCTTATCAATCGAAAATCCACTAGGTAATTCAGTAGAAACCTGACCAAATGGAACATCTACGCTACCTGCTATTGCACTGCTACTTGATGAGCCGTCTGATTCAATCGTACCTTTAAAGACTTCATACCACTTCTTACTGTCCTTTTCTAGCTTCTCTAGTTTTGTTTGTCCGTCTGTTAACAATACACCTTCATAATGTTCAGACCAATACTTGGCACTTTCAAAAGGATCAGTTGCCTTTTGCATATAATCTTTGACTTTTTTATAGCCATGATTTAATTCATAGCTCATTAGTTCTAGCTCTACTGTACTATCCAAAGTACGAGAACTTGCATTTCTCCATCTATCACCATTGATAGTATTATCCCAACCTGACCATTGAAAATATCCAGCAACTCCACCTGAAGGATTCGTTAGTTTAGGATCAAATCCACTTTCTCTTTCAGCATTTGCAAGAGAACCACTAGCACCCTCTAAAGTAAATTTCTCTTTAGATAGTTCCCAGTTAAGAATCTTAATGACATCTTCTGCACGTTCCACCGAGATATTCGCTTTTTGAGCTACTTCTTGTGCTGTTAAACGTGTTCTCTTTCCAGTCGTACTATCAGATGAACTACCTGAAGCAACACCTACAAATCCAATCATCAGAATCAAGATTAGAAATAAGGGTAGAATTGTCGCAATTATAGAACCAAAAATCTTTGCGTATTTTTTAGCTATCACTTCCTACCCCTCTTTCTTTCAATATTTACATTTGGAAGTTCTACTTTTTTATCTCTTCCCTTTTTCTTTAAACTACTAATCTTACCCCCTTTCATTCTTGTACTTTTCGGAGAATTAATCTTTAATTTTTGAGGTGAAACTTTATTCAAAGGATTCACTTGATTCATTCTCTTGTCTACCTTGGCTTGAAATTCTGCTTTCTTTCTGGCCAAACGTTTTTCTCTCAAACGTTTCACCTCATTACGAGAACTATTTTTCATTTTCTCATGATAATCTGCCTTTGTTCCAAAAGATTCTCTTTTTGAATTTAAGTCTATAAACTTATTCGATTCTTGATTTCTAAACGCATTTGTACGAACTTCATAAAGGAAAGACATCGCTCTATTTCCTTTTTCTTTCAGAGCATTAACCGTACCTGTTGTTCTATGTTTGACAGTCGCATAACCATCTCTAACTCTACTATAAGTTTCATTTTCGTTAGTACCAGATACCTGTTCTTTAGCCAATTCTTGTTTTTTATCCAGGTTATTAGTTGGCGAGCGTAAATTTTTAAGACGAGCTTGTAGACTTTCTTTCCCCATCTTCAAACCACCTTTTGCCAACTGACCACTAACTACTAAACCGTCTTTACCTGTCCTATACAATTTCTCTCGAATCGTTTTGGTTCCTTTATTCAGATTAAATCCATTCATTCGACTAACAGGCAAACGCCCAATTCGTGAGAACATAGATAAAATCATTGCTCTATTCTTAATCATTAAAACTAACAATATCGCTTTTACAAATATCACAACTAATACATTTTCACCAACTGCATAGACAATGAAATCTGTTAAAGAATTATAGAAGAATACAAACAATGTTGTAGCTAATAATGTTACAGATGATAAAATCAACATAGATATAGCTTTTTTATTGAATTCATGAATCAAATGTTCCATCTTTGGAAATAGACTGATCAATAAAATAAATGGCAATATCAAAATTAAAAAGATATAAACCATTAAAAAGAAAAATCGTGATAATCCTAAAACAAGATAAACACTACCAACTACAATTACATCAACCAGTGAAGCAAAAGCATAGCTAAATTTTGCTCCCCACTCATTTTTCAACATCTTATTTTCAGGATCTTTGTCTTTGGCAATATCCTTGATTTTTTTCTCACCGACAAGATGATCTCCATCACCCTGCTTATATCCAGCTAAATCTTCAAATTCCTTATCAGATAGTTGAAATGAGCCATCTTCCTTTACTGGAGAGTTCATATACTTATAAGCCTTGATAATAGTATCATTAAAATAAGCATCAATCTCATTGGAACTTTCTGAAGTCAGAGTTTTTGTTATCTCGCCATTAAGCGTAATTGTTGTTGTTCTAAATCCATCATATAAGTGAGCCAATAAATATTTATTTTGACCGTCCACATTGAATCTTATAAAATATAAACCAATAAGAGTATAGATCAGTACCATTTTAATAAATGATTTCATCACACTACCCTTACCAGTCGCAAACAAATACAATAGATAAACTGCCATACTAGCACCAACAACATAAACAACTTCTTTACTGAATAGAGAAGAAAATACTTTACTAGAATTGTCTATCGTATTATTCAATAAAGAAGTTATATCACTCATTCCATCAACTGCACCATAAATACCAGCAATAATCCAAAAGATAAATTTTGATACCCAAAATACAGCTTGCACAATCGAATTGAAGAAATAATTCATATTTGAATCAAATCCAAAAAATTTCTTATCAAAATAAACCTTACTAGTCAAATCAGACATTTTGGACTTATAATTTTCAAAAGTCAATTTGCTTGATTCTTCTTCTTTTTTCTTTAAGGCATCTTGTGTTTCTTTTGCCTTTTTGGCATTATCCAGTATTTTTTTTGCATTTTCAGCAGGATCGGTTAATTTGGGAGTATTTGTATTTTTATCAAACTCAATAATATTAAAATTATTATTCGGTAAAATTGGCTCAGTAGCACTAGCTACAAAAGGAAAGAAAAATATAGACAAAATAAATCCTAATAAAATATTCCTTCTCATTTTTCCCCCTTACTGTACTGACACTAAACTAGATTCAACTGTTTCAAATAATGGTAAAAACTCAGGGAAAATTGTACCATCTACTGTAATACGTTCTTTTCGTCCGAAAGTATCGTAATAGATACATTGACCCATTGTTTGATTTTCTAACCACGCTCTTGATAATTCATCATTTTCAATTCGTAAATGTTCCAGTATTGCTTCTGTTTCTGTATGTTCAGGAAAGGCAAAGACTGTACCAAATCCAGTTGTATCATCACTTGTTTTCAAGTCTTTTACGGATTGAGTTACCAATACTAAGAAATTGTTAAAGGATCGCCCTGTACGTTTGATACGGTTAACTACTTGTCGTCCAGCAGGAGTTGACATAATCTGCCATGCTTCATCAAGGAATAACATTGTTTCCTTATCTTTCTCACGTTCACCAAAAATCGCACAGAAATAAGTTAAAGCATACATAACGGTCAAACTTCTCAACTGAGTTTCAGTCATTTCATCTTTATTTGTACCTTTAGGCATATCAAGACCTGTAATTTCAACAATAATCACTTTATCATCTGTTTTCAAAACTTCTTGACTACCATCAGAGAAGCACAAAGATAGCAGTGAATTTTTTGAAATTCTCTTTAGGAAATAGCCAGCAGTAGCAACTTCTTCTTTTGCATTGCTTTCCAATTCTGCAAATACCTGCAACATACCAACCTTTTCACCAGCATTTCTACGCTCAAATACCTTATCAATCGCATCTAACAGATAGGGTTGAATCTTGATATAAGAATCTTTATCCAATACAGAAGCTACAAGTACTGTTGCTAATTCTGTCAACTCTCCTTCGTCTTCTAAAAATGAGAATGGATCAAGAACCCCTCTATTTTCCTCTTTTCGCATATCCAAAGTGATAAAACGAATAGAGTGTATAAATTTTTGAAGTGGTTTATAGGTACCAGCTTTTTCTAACTTAGCTAAAACTGACAAAAACTGTTTCTTCATTTCAGCTTTGGGATCGACATATAATACTCTAGCCTTAAATAGAGCATGAAAAACAAATAATAACTTTGTCAAGAAAGATTTTCCATTCCCAGTCGCACCAGTAATAGCTGTATGAGGATTGCTTGTTTCCTTTCCATGAATACCAATTTTATTCGCTTGTAGCAAGTTCGTAAACACAATATTGGTACTTGAATCCAAAGCACGTTTAAAATCTCCAAACCATGAAGCAATTTCTTTATCAATTCGAGCAATAGGAAAGCCAATATCTGTACCTACTTTTTTCTTTGTAAAGAAAAGATTCTCACATAATCCACGCAGACTTGAATATTGTAAATAACTTTCTCTTTTATTATCAATCAACTCTGTCAAACGACACTTATAGAATAAATAAACTTGATCTGCAACAGCCTTGACAATTTCAACTTCCATATCTTTCAATCTTGAAGCTAATACATCATACTTCACATTCAATTCTTCAATACTGTCACCAGTAATCTGTAACAAGTGAAGATACGTTACCATCAATTCCTTATTATCATGCTTCTCTTGAAAATCTTCTAACAACTCATGACTTTCCAAAACTTCAATCTTTTGAACATCATCATTCTCAGCAGTTTCATTTACTGTATTCCCAAGATTTTTACGTTTATTTCTTGCTTTTGTGCTCAAAGAATAGATTCCACTTCTTGTTGAAAAACGAACTTTCAACACACTATTGACAGGAAAACCAATATTCTTAATTTCCTCTAGTAAATGTAGATAAGAAACGTTTTTGGGATAAGCATATACAGGAATCGTTGCAACATAACTTTCTTCTTCACCATTGATCAACTTCAAAGCATTTCCAGCACCAACTTCAATAATTGTTTCGTCCACATTCTCAATCGAATTTTCAAGCGCAACAATTTCACTTTCCTTATCATAGTATTGACCATTCAAAAAATGAATTCGATTCAATAGCTCTAAATCAGTTTTTTCAACTTCCTTAATAGTCAAAGCATGTAACTTTGTTTGAATCAATTCTTTCTGTTTTTCCCAATCTTTCCACCATTCAACTTTCGGCAACTCTTCAAAGCCAATCATTTTCATAATTGTTTTTCGGAAAGTCATAATTGTCTGCTTAATCGTCACCTTAAAATCAGACGACACATTGACCGACTTTAAAGGTACAACTAAATAATCTCTTGATTCTGTTAAATATGTAACTTCTTCCTCTAGCCTTTCTTCTAGTTTTGAAATCACATAATTTCCTAATGGACTTGTACCAACATCTTGCTCAATATCCTGAGATAGTAAAGCGATCTTCTTTGCTAAATCTAAATCAAAGTTAATAGTATGAATCGCAAGATCATTGTATTCAGCAATACTAGACAAATTATTAAATACTAGGTCTTTGCTGTCCTCTTTCTCACCATCTTCAATCGTATTAATGACTTGTGGCTCTACTTCAAATACAGCCAGCACACTTCCATCTTTTAAGAGAATCAAGCTATCATCTATCGCCCAAATGTTATTCGTTAATTCCACGATAAATTCTTCTCACTTTCTCATATTTTTTTCCTTTACAGAGATACATTGTTGTACGTTCTCTATCATACTCAACCCAAAACTTGAAATAGTCCACTAGAAATCGAAACAATGTTTTCCCATCAATCTTATTCTCAGATAATATGTTTCCACACCACCAACCAGCAAACAATGAAGCTACAAAACGAAAACCCCAATCCAATAAGGGTACATACCCTAGTAAGAACCATACTAAAACAAAACTTACTAGAGTATAGACTATGGTCGACATTTTTATCGCAAATGGTAAACTGAAATCCTCATTTATCTTATGCACCCAAATAGGTTGTTTAAAAGCAGTAGTGTAAACATAGAGTTTTTTATCTTCCCTCCTCATAACATTTTCCTACTTGAATAATTCAAGGGCTTTAGACCAAATAGGTTTAGTTGCATTTAACACTGTCTCAGGATTTTCAAAAAAGAAAAGAATGAATCCTGCAACCAAAACAATCACAAAAAGTTTTCCTAACTGCTGCTCCTTCCATGCTTTAAGAGCCTTCATACCAGCAAAAAATGCGACTGCTGGAACACCAAGTTTTGATACTAAAAATTGAAACAATGCCATTTATTCTATTCTCCTTTTTCTTCCTTTTTATTAAAATCAGATGGAATTGTGTGTTCCATCTTTTCTACAAAATAACTATCTTTATCTTGTCGTAACTCAAAACTAAAATTTTCGCTATGAGTTGTCCCAGCAACATCAAGAGTGATTTGAGCATAAGCAAGTATTTTCCCATCTTTTTCCTTGAAATAGGTATAATCCAAACTCTTGAATGTTGCTCCACCAATAGACTTAATTCCACTAGAAATCAAATCTAAGTTTGCTTGACTAGTCGTATAATTTTTAAAGAACAATTCCATGAAAGATACCAACTTTTTACGTTTTCCTTCTTCCATTTCATCATTCGCAACTAGAGATACATGATTCTCTTTTTCTACCCCATCAGCTTTAAAATCACTTACAGGAGAAAACCAAGACAATCCAGATACATAGTACTTACCATTTTTTTCACCGTAAGGAATCGAAAATTCAATCCCTACTCGCTGGCTTTTATCTCCATTTTTTGTATCATAGATCACACGGTAAACAGCAATTCCATCTTTAGCACTTAACATTCGAGCACTAACAAGATTCATTTCCTGTTTTGTCTGACCTTGATTTTTTACATCAGGAACACTTCCATAATAGTCATTCAGTTTGGAGATATTTTCATCAGATGATCCAGCTTGTGAATCATAAGTAAAATATCTACTCACATAGCCATCTAAAAACTGTTCCAAAGTTCGATCTGTTTCTTTTCTTGCTTCGACAACAGGAGATTCAGAAAGTCTTGCTTTCATTTTTGCAGTAGTCGATAAAGAAACAAACATAGAAAAAGCTCCGAATAAGACAAAAAAAGATAAGCCAGCTAAAAAAATCAAATTCGATTTTTTCTGGCTTATTTTTTTAATCTTTAACTGTTTGTCTTTTCGTGGCTTCTTTAAAAACATATTCCTCATTAAAAAGAAACCTTTCTATAAAATCCATTAGGAGTATTCAAAACTTCTCCTTGGTTAATAAATCCTTGAAATACTGTCACCCAATTCCCACACTTAAAAAAATAATCAATAACCGATTTATAATCTAACTCTTTCGTCAATTCAAAAATTGTATCAACTTCATCTTTAGAACAAAATCTATAATAAGTCGTTGCAATTTTTGTCACAGGAATATAACGCTGTAATTGAAATTTGACAATGTATTCATCACCATCATATAATTCCAACACTGCTTTCTTCAGCAAGTAAACCTCATCTAAAGACATAATCTTATCTACTTCCCAATCAGAAATCCCACAAATAAAAAAATTATCTTTTTCAATTCCTCTATCTTTCATTCTTTCTAGGATTTGATCTCGACTGTACTTCATAATATCCAATTCACAAAGAAATTCAAAATTACCTTCGTTCAGAACCCTTATATTCGCTATCATCTTGATACAAAGTAACCTTTATCAACAAAGCTACCACCTTCTTCTAAACGAACATCACGACCAAATTTTTCATAGTCTAAATAAAGAAGCAACTTTTCCTTAGATAGTTCTACACCAAGTTCCTCAACAAGATATTCGCCTAAATCTCTATCAGTTGTAACTTCAGGATATAAATAACAATCATCAAAATCATAACTATCTAAGTATGATGGATCAGAAGATTCTGTTTCAATAACCGATAAGACAATATCTTCATCTACATCTTCAACATTTTCAGCAATACTATTCGCTAAATCTAAAGTTAAATCTTCACAATTCAAAGTAGGCAAACCTTCAATCGAATCAATTGTAACCTCAATTTCTTGACCTTCATAGCCAAAGCGTTCAGCTACTTCTTCACTAGAGCATGGAAGCAAAACTCGTCTTGCGATTCCTTTATAAATAACTAAAGCCATTAAATCCATTTTTATTTCCCTCCTTTACTTTCTACTGCAACAAAAACCAACTATCCCCCTCATGACCTAAATAGGTATATGATTCACTCAAACGATTGATGATTTCTTCTTCATGCTCTTCTACATAAGCAAATAATCGCTCTTCATTGACTAACTGCTCATATTCTTCATGGTTTATAATTTTAGCAAAATCAATCAATGCTTCCTTCGTATCAACTTCTGTAAATGAATTGATTGCTACATTATCAGGATTACAACCTTCAAATTCTTTAAACTCCACACCATCAAAACTTTCATCTAACTTAGCAATAACTTTCTCAGGTAAATCCAATAAGGTTTTCCCATGCACATAGTTTTTACATACATCAGAAAAATTATCGTAAACTACTTTAACACTCATTTAACTCTCCTTCCAAAAAATAAAAAGAAAGCCATAATTGACCTCCTTCACAATTTTCATTAAATTGAAGCTGAACGCTCAAAACTACAACCAATCGCAAATGCTCGATTTGTAACTTTATTAAGTTCCTTATTCATTGCATAATAACTAGACAGGTCTTTCTTGATACATTCAATAACTTGATACGGTAGTTGCAATTCTTCTTCATTTTTAAGAAGTGCACTCAATTCACCAGCCATAGTCCATGCTTGCTTAAATTCTTGATCCTTTAGTTTTTTTGCAAGTTCATTCGACAAATCAATAATTTGTTTATCTTTTCCAGCTAAAGCCATTTTTTATACCTCTTTCTTTTCATTTTTATCTTTTACATTTTCTAATTAGACAGGCTGGAGAACGTTTCTTAACTTCCATATTCACATCCACCCCTCTAAATGAAATCGTTGAATCAAATTCAAACATTCATTTTCCATTTCTTCTTTGCTCCTTCTCAACAATCCAAACCATAATAGTTTTCGTTTCACATCAACTTGATTTGCCAAATATGATTCGTATTCAGTAATCAATCGTTTCAATTCAATCCAATCGTTCCTTTTTTTAGTTTGACAATATTTCTGAGATTGAAATTCAATATAAGCTTGATACTCTCTTGCTACCTTACTATCTGTCAAACCATCATAAAAATTTCTTGCAGGAATCAAATATACAATTTTTTCAATGTCTTTATATTCAATCATTCTATCCCCCCTAACTGATTTTGAAGAAACTCTAATTCTTTTCGCTGTCTAGGTGTAAGTTCTCCTGAATCCATTATCTTTTTCATATTCTCTTGCATGAACATTCGATCAATCTCAGACACAAATAATAATGAATTAGAAACCCTTTCTACCAACCATCTAATCGTCCTTTCCACTGAATAAGGTTCAGGGCTAACTGTTAGTCTGACTGCTTCATGATTTCCGAAAAGTTGTTGCCACTTGTTGTCATACTTTCTAAAACCATGTTCATCAGTACCATCATAGATTTGTATCGCTCCTTGAAAAATTGACCTCGTTAATTCTGCAATCTCACTTCCAGCTAAGACTTCTGAAACAAATGCCCTAGCTTTTCCTTGCGAAAAACGAACTTCGTAGCGATTCCATATCCTAAACAGTCTGACACTAGCTGATACGCTAATTCCTTCTTTCTTTGCTATCTCATATCTCTTTTCATAAAAGTTAAAATACATTTCAGATTGACGACTACCAAGATAGATTGATAAGCCTTGCCTATTTTCTGATTCAAATGGATTTTCAAAATCAAATCCTCCACCACCGACAAATGAAAAACTCTTCAAATAAGGGGATACAATCTCTTGTTGATAGTATCTAGTCACTAGTGTTGACAAATCAAAATTCTCCTTCGTATTCTCCATTGCCATTTCATCAACTGCAATATCTATTCGAGTTACACTAAAATCACCTCCATAACACTTCTGAAACCTTTTTATAAAGTCAGTCCACGTTAGGTTACTATTTTCAAGATACATTTCTAATTGACGACAGCCTTGACCACTTAATTGAACCGTAATTCTATTTTTATCCTCTCCTTTTTCACTGAATGAGGAATTAAATCCGAAAAACCAAATATCACCATAACGATACAACAGTTCATATTTCATAAACGAAGTTGTTTCAGGTCGAAGCATAACATCAAATCCGAAAAATTCTTTTGCCACAAAGTATACATCTGTTTCATTGTGAAGCGTAAATCTGAAATAGTCAATCATGTACCTTGTTAGATTAGTATCACCTTTTTTTAAACTGAACTGATTCTTTATTTCTATGAAATCTTCCTTTTTCAATGTTCTATACCCATTTTCATAGGCTTTTAGGGTAGAAACAGGGATACCAGTCTTTAATGACAACTCTTTTCTCGTCATATTTCGTTCTTTTCTAAATTTTTTTAAGTTTTTTCCTTCCATTTCTCCTTAAAAACTCCATTTTTTTCCAAAAGGGACACAAAAAATCACTAAAGGGACACACCTCTATCCCTTGTCGCTGTAAGCGTAAAGTGCATTTTGTAACTTTTGTTACCCACCTATTAGAATAGGTGGGTTAATTAGTATAGTCCAGCCCTCTAGTGAGCGCTAGTGAGCGCAGGCGTTCGTCGCTTCGCTTCCTCACTTCTGCTACTAGCTACTAGAGAGCTGGACTACACCAACTACCTTTTAACAAAGAAAAAGGGGGATCTCCCCTATTCTCATAGTTCGTATTCATCAAATGGATAATTTCCCAAAATATCAGACCATTTCTGAGTTCTTGACTTTTTCAACTCAAACAAATCTCTAACCAAAAGAACCTGATCCTGATTCATCACAATTATTCCATCTTCCCTCATAATCGTAATTTTTCCTAGTTCTTCTAACTTCTTCAATAAATTTTGAACCGAGGAAAAACTAACTCCAATATCCATAGATACATCACTTGCTTTAACAAGATCATTTTCATCTCTCTTTATTTCTTTTTTACTAGCCATCAAGTTTTGCACCATTTCAGAACTAGCTTTTTTAACTTGTCCTTTTTGCAATTCTTCTTTAGCTTGCATTTCTTCCTGTAATACTTGTTTTTCTTCTTCAGACAATCCAGCTCTAGGATTCTCTAAAGGATTGAAGGGATTTTCTCGTCTATCTATCTTTTCATATTCATCATAAAATGATAATTTTCTTTCAAGTAACGGTGAATAAAATTCCCTCGCTACTTCTCCATAAACACAAGCATAACCACGACCATAAACACGCTTACCAGCAAGATATTTCACATACTTAAATTCCTTGTTCCTATTGATTTCCCCAAAGGCTAGGTCATAACCTACCTCGTCCAATCGACCAACAGAAATACGAAAGTTAATGTTCGCTTGAAGTTTAGAGCCTAAATCTTCTCTCGAAGGTTTCTGCATAGCTATTACACCAAAACAACCAGCTTGCCTTCCTAAAAGTAAGAATTGCCCCATAGCATTATCTAAACGCTGTCTTGTTTGAAAATCAAGCATAGCACACAAGGCATTATATTCATCACAAACTAAGAAATATGGCTCTAAGCCATACTCATAAAACTTCTTCAAATCCTTATCACCATGTTCTGCACGTTCCTTGCGCATATAAGAATAACGTGCAAACATAATTTCTACTGCTCTTTCTACCATAGAAACTATATCTTCTGCTTCATAAAAAATACGACCTTCAAAAGCTCTTTGTTCTGCCATAGTCACAAAGTCAGCTTGTTTTGGATCACCTATATCCACTACACCAACTTTAGCCATTGCACGAATCAATGTTCTCAATAATACTGTTTTACCACCACCAGTACCACCAACAACCAATAAATGAGGATCATCAATAGGATTCCAATAAAGATTCTTCATTAATAGAATACCTTTATCCGAATAGTTGACATCAGTAACCTTGATCCGATTCAAAAATGCAGAATAGGCAAGTTTATAAGTCTTAAACTTAATATCGTCCTGAACTTCCATAAAGTCCATGAAAAAGGTTGTTTCAAGTTCACTAGCAATCTTTTTAAATTTTTCCTGAAACTTATTTCCAGCCATTTTAAAGGCTACATCTAAATCATAACGATTCTGTTTCAAGTAAATAGCAGGAAATACAACTTTATCAATCGTACCTGAATCTCTTTTCACCTTTTTTGTATAAGAATATCCATTTTCTTTCAAAAAGAAAGCCAGTTTAGATAGTCTTTCCAACTTTTGAAATAGGAATATTCTTTCTTGCGAAAACCATGTTAAATAGATACTTAAAACAACAAATACAATCAATAGGATCACAGAGTTAACAATTGATGATATATCCAAACTCTTTATTTTTTCAAAATTTTGATACACATAGTATCCAAGTACAGGACTAAATATCAAAAAGAAAAAAGAAAAGATAAAGTATCTAAGATTCACCATGTAAGGCTTAATCTTAATTCCCCTATATGCAGGAAATAAACCCATATCTTTTCTCCTTTAGCAATTATCCTTTATGTTCTTGTTTCTGTTCTTGTTTCTGTTCTTGCTTTTGATCCTGTTTAGGTTTGGCAGCAGTTTTTTTTAGCTTATCAACTACAAATACGAATCGGTGCTTATTCGGCTCAACTTGATTTCGGTCAGCCTTACGCATACCATGATATGCGATCAACAACGTATCAAAATCAATAGTTTCTTGATATCCAAGATTCAAAGCATCAATTTCTTCTGCTGATTGTTCAGTTACTTTCAAGAATACAGTGTCTTCTTGTCCTTCTGAATATACTAGAACTTCAACACCATCATAATCACCTTCTCCTGTTTCAAGATCAATATTTACAAACTGTGCCCCTTCATTCTTAATAAATTTACAATTCCCCAAAACTTCCTTTGGATTTAACAACAAGTCATTCAAAATACGATATTTTTTTGAAAAAATTTCTACACGATTTCCAAGTTCTAGTCCGTTTTTAGCCATTATTTATTACCTCCTACACGTTTAAGTCCTTTAGCCAATACATTCGTTGAAGCAGAGAAATTCGGTCCTTCAACATAATCTTCTAAGAAAATTGGATCAATAGGTTCAACTTCCTCATTTACTTGATATGTAGCCATATCTTTTGGAGTGATAATTGAGAACATACCGTGCTTCCCATTCATCACAATATGTCGTGTACCCTCAAAAGGTTTACCTTCAATAATAGTTGGTGCTTTTTCAGAGCGTACATAGTTAGCCTTCCCAATCGCTTCAGGATTGAATTTAAAGTTTTCAATTTTCATTTCTTATTTTCCTTTTCTATTTACATTTTTAAATAAAACAAAAAGGACGATAATCCTGTTCTATTATCGCCCAACAACACAATTTTCACTAATTTTTTTTACGTTTAAGACCAGCTAAACTAAGCATAGATAAAATACTAGCACCTATCAATCCAAGAGAACTTGAATCAGTACCTGTATTTGGCAACTCTTTCAATTCTACAGATTGCTCTTGTTTAACTGATTCAACTGACTTGGATGGTGTAACTGGGTTAGATGGCTCAGTCGGTTTAACTGGCTTAGGTAATTTAGGTAATTCAGGAGAATTAGGAACTTCAGGAGTATGAGTCACTACTTTAGCTTCCATCTCTTGAACGTTGACAATATTGACAAATCTATTTTCAACTTCTCCACTTGCGATACGCTCAACTTCGATATAGAAATCAGCATCAAACGTACCTTGTACTCCTAGAGAGTTTAGGAACTCTTTATCAATAGTGTAAGCCCACTTACCGTCTTTTTTATTCCATGTTACTTTAACAATCTTCTTGATAAAGTCAGAGTTTGTACTTTGATCAAATTCAAATTTAAAAGCATAAGCAGAACCTTTCACAATCTGATCTCCTGCCTTAACCACTTTACCGTCAGCCAAGACGACATCATAAGGAAGAACTAAGTCTTTTTCAGCAAGGTATTCTGAACCACGAATGATTCCTGACCAATTGCCAGTATAACGATCATGTCTAACATCTAACTTATCAATGCCATCATACTGATAAAGAGTATCATGTTTTGCTGGAACAGTTACACCGTCCAAAAGATAGCGTAGATATTCCCCAATTTGAATTTCTTGACCGTCCAGAACTTTAGAATTATCTTTGTGATCCAAAGCATGTTTTTCAGGTTTCAAGTTAGGAACTTGAACCGTTACCAAGTTAGAAACATAGCCATTTCCAAAGTCAATTTGGTGGAAATCGTTCTTCACAATTTGACCTTTTTCTACCAACAAATGAGCAGGAAGATCAATCGTGATATTCTTAGCCTGTCTTACATAATTCTTATAGAATGAAGCCGAGTCTTTCGCTACAAACATATAGAACTCACCTTTTGGATTCAAGCCTGCCTCTTTCAAAATGTTTTGAATTTCTTGTGTACGCTCTTTGTCAGAAAGCACATGGTACATATTAAATAAAGCCTTTACATCTTTTCCAGTAGAATCCTTCATTGTGATTTGGTTATCATCTACCATGTAAGCACCATCTTGTACATCATCTACCATTGCCCAAGTCTTACCATGAGTTTTAGAATCAGCAGTAAATGTTGAATATGGTTTGTAATCCGTTGTCAAACTGAATTTCACATTTTTATCAAATGTATTTGCGCTATCAATATTGTTTCCAAAGTTATCAGTAATAGACTTCACAGGTTTTGGAGTGGAAGGAGTTACACGTAAACGTCTATATTTAATTTTTACAGTTGGGGCATCAGGTTTATTCGGTAAATCTTTTGGTTTTCTCAAAACAAGCTTTATTTCTTTAGTATCCTTTTTCTTCCACTCAGGTTCAACTGGTGGCTTAGAAAGGATAGTCACAGGCACTGTTGAACTTGCCTTACCAAAGATACCAACAGCCCACCCATCTTGATAGAAAATATCTTCATCTTTCAGATTACTTCCTGCCGAACCAAGCTGTCTTTTAACTTCGGCTCGTTTGGATTCAATTTCTTCTTCACCATGAACACCTACTCCATTGTGATAAGCAAAATTCAACTTAGAACCATATCCAACAGAAAGAAGCGAACCTAGAGGAATATCTGATTCATCCCCTACGTTAGCATATCCAAGATCACCTGCTTTTACTCCCAATTCAGGGACATCATGAGTCCATGGGGTTTTATATTCGCCTTTATAATATTCCTTATTATCACGGTTTACTTTCTTAACTTCTGAACCATTTGGATTTAAAACAATTCCTTCTGAACCATCTTGATAGGTAAAGCGTAATTCTTGTCCATAATCAATATCATTAAAAGTAGCAGCGATAGCCATCCCAACTTCTTTTCCTGACTTTTCATCAAAAAAGTCAATTTTGGTGTCAAATTGAACTAGATTCCCAAACAAGAAATTGATTGAACCACTACCATTGTCTTTTCTAATAAAGATCTTTGTAGCACTTAATGGCTTGCCATCCTTAACCCACTCAGCTTCCACACTATTGAAAGTAAATCGAGCAGATATTTTCTGACCTTCTTTACTTTCAGCAACATTATGGAGCGTGAATGAATCACCTACTTTTGGATTCACAATTTCAGCAAAAACAGCATCATTTTTTGAGAGCAAGTCTGTACGACTTCCACTAATAGTCGTATCTGAATGTAGTCCAATATAATCTTTAACAGCAGTTAAACCTTCTACTCCTTCAAATGAAACAGTTAGGCTTCGGTAATAACCCACACTGCCACGTTTGCTTTCATCATAATTGCCATAAACTTTAATATGAGTATTTTCAGCCTTCAATCCTTTCTTAGCAAGTTCTTCTTTTTGCTTGTTGTAAGCAGCCAGTTCCTTATTGTAGTTTTCTAGCTTCTTGTCATACTGCTCTTTTAGTTCAGTATTTTCCTTGTCAACCTTCTTATTATAATCTTCTTGAGCTTTCAGGCTTTCTTTGTAGTCATCTTTTTTCTTTGCATTATCATGTTCGATACTCTCGTTTTCAGCTAAAACTGCTCGACGTTCAGCTTCGTTATTTGTTTTAGCTTTCTTATATTCATCCGTTTTCTGTTTGACTTCTGATTCATTTTTTGCATAGTCAGCTTCAATTTCTTTCTGCTTACTTACTACTGTTTCGCTTGTTGCAACTCCTTCATCCTGAACATCATCAATTTCAACATTTACCCCAGCTTCTTTAGCTTCAGTCATAGCTTTATCAAGCGATTCATGAGAAATCGCAACTTCAAATTCTGCTTTCTTTTCTACAGCTACAGGGGTATTCACATTTACCTCATCAGCAGTTACAGTTGAATTGAAAGCCATTCCCAACATTGCAAGTGCAAGGATAACTCCACAAGCACCACCAGATTTCATCTTACGAATAGAACCGTAAGCCTTAAATTCTTGATTTTTCAACATTTATTTTTAATTCTCCTTTTATTGATATTTTTATTTTTTAATCTCGTCACTTTCAAGAAGGGGAACGAGATCGCTTAGTTACTACAATCATTTTTTCTCCTTTTCTACAAATAAAAAAGCCAGTTACCCAACTGACTTTAAAAATAATAATTCATTTTTGTATGCTATCTTTTGAAATATCTATTCATTGATTGTTAAAAACTATATAATCTTGCACATAAATTTTGAAGAACTCTTTATCACCTCATTTCCTATTGTTAATTCACATAAAAGAATACAAGTATATTCTCTTGTGAAAACTAACAATAAAGCTTATTGTTAATTTTCTAATCAGTAAAGACTTTTCTCTAATATCTTTACTGATTCCTGATTTTTTATATGCTCATATCTTCGCATATTTTCAGCTTCTAAGCCTACTACCTTCGCCAAAGTCACGAATTTAAGAATAACTCAATATCCCCTCTTTCTTACCTAAAGGCATTAGCAAAAGTTAATCACTTAACTCTCACATACCGACCATACGACATATAGACTTCACTATCTCTCTCTAGCTACCATCTACGAAGTATCATTGACTATCCCCAGCCGTCAGTTCCCTTTACTTATCTACTAAGGCGAAAGGACGAAATACCCAACGTGATCTTAATAAAAGATTAGTAGATATAAAAACTAGAACTACTAACAGTCTTGACTTTTAACCATAAATCACTTATAATAAAGTTGCAACATCAATTACTCGTGTTTGGTCAGTGTAAATCATTGCCTGACACGTTTTTTTATTAAATTTTCAAAGTTCATCATCACAAAATATGTAATCATCTGATTACATCGACTATTATATAATCAAATGATTACTTTGCCAAGACTTTTATAAAATTATTTTATTATTTCTTATTACGGTACTTATTATGGAATTTAAAGATAGATTAAAAGCAATTCGACTGAACAATAAACTCACTCAAAAAGAGGTCGCAAACCACTTCCAAACTTCACCTCAAAGTTATGCCCAGTGGGAGAAAGGGCTAAGAAAACCATCAGCAGAAAATCTACAGAAACTTGCAGATTTTTTCAACGTTTCAACTGACTACCTTTTAGGGAAAACTGATTTTCCTGAACCTGATTCGGATATTGATTTAGATACTGCTATTGATAATTCAGTCGCTTTCGATGGTACGCCTATCACAGATGATGACCGAGAAATCATAAAAAATTATCTGAAAGATTACTTCGCAAATAAAAAATAAGTATGAATCTAAATAAAGTTATAAAAGAGATTGAGCAATTAAACTGCCAAGTTGTCATTCTTGACAACTTATCCTGTAAGGGGAGATATGTACTTGCAAATAACAAACACTTTATTTTCCTTAGTTCCGATACAACTGATATTGAAAAAATAAATATCCTTCTTCACGAAAAACACCATCTCATTAATGATGATTGTAACAACTCTTTATCTCAGATCGATACTTTTAAAAATCATATTGAATCTGATACTGAAAAAAGAAGAATCCTTGATTTTATGAGTTTAGTAAATAGTGAATATCCAATTGATGAAAGTTTTAATTATCAAAACTATATTTCAAATGCAGAAATTCCAGCAAAATATGAAAACTACGTTAAAGAAATAGCTAGACAATTTTATAATGATAACAAAAAAAATAACATTATCTGATGATAGTGTTATTTTTTTATTTATTTTCGACGACCTAAAAACTTTTATATTCAAATATTTTAACTTTTCATATAATTCTTTAGCTTAAACTCTTTTATTTTTATATTTTTATCTTCATTAAGTAAGAAATCCTCAATATCTATAATCGAAATCTCCTTATCATTCTCAATTGAAATCAAAATATCATAAGAATTATTAGACAACTGTTCTTTTAACTCAACATTATATTTTCTGAAATCAAGTGTCCCTAGATTAGTATAAATCTTACCAAGTAAAGAAATATCAATTGTTTCTAACACTATCTTTGCTTGATAAATTTCATGATTTCTACCATTACTGTGTGTCACTAATTGCACAAGAACAACTATGAAACTACAAAAGGAACCAAATATCCAAAAATCAGCACCAATTGCCATACCTATACCAGCAGTAGCCCATATCCCAGCAGCAGTAGTGATTCCACTAACTTTCTTATCCCGAGTAAAAATAATACCTCCACCTATAAAGCTAATGCCACTAACAATTTGAGCTGCGACCCTTGAAGTATCATAGGATGGTGTGTCTAAAAATGCTTCTTTTGAGAGAATCATCATTAAAGCCGACGTTAAAGCAACAATTATATGCGTTTTGACTCCTGCTTGCTTGTTACGTGCCTTACGCTCATAACCAATTGCCCACCCACATGCACAAGCGATTAATATTGAAATAACATGCCTTAACTCGACAATACTATTAAATGAATGATTAAAAATTGTAGACATTAATCCAGCCCCCACTCTAAAATGACATCGGTGTCATAAGTTACATTCTACTACTATTTTAATATTTTATCAAATAAAAAAATCGGTATTTTTTACCGATTAAAAGCTTTGTCTTCTAATAATTTTTGAAGATATTTCAACGGATTCTATATTTTCACCATTAATGATTGCTAAAACACCTTCTATCATTTTTTGGGCTAACATAGCATAATTAGGAGAAA
>ERZ773265.233-NODE-233-length-35921-cov-5.952629_pt1 | contig 35921 bp, 27 predicted proteins | sample MGYA00580512_ERZ773265 | MGnify/ENA primary metagenome ERZ773265 (study PRJEB29015, sample SAMEA2738169) | human oral metagenome | biome: human oral; feature: human-associated habitat; material: saliva | place: China | collected 2183 ... | reverse complement strand
TACCACGGAGGAGGAGACCGACATTGTCACCAGCCTGACCTTCGTCGAGGATCTTACGGAACATTTCGACACCCGTTACGACAGACTTCAGACCTTCTGCACCGAGACCGATAATCTGAACTTCGTCACCCGTGTGGATAACACCCGTTTCGATACGACCCGTTGCTACCGTACCACGACCCGTGATGGAGAACACGTCTTCGACGGGCATGAGGAAGGGCTTATCGATGTCACGAGGAGGCAGGGGAATCCAGGTGTCAACGGCATCCATCAGCTCCATGACCTTCTCTTCCCACTGGGGCTCGCCATTGAGCGCACCGAGGGCAGAGCCACGGATGACAGGCGTTTCATCACCGTCGAAGTCGTAGCTGGAGAGCAGCTCGCGCATGTCCATTTCGACGAGCTCGAGCATTTCTTCGTCATCGACCATATCGCACTTGTTCATGAAGATGACCAGGCGAGGTACGTTGACCTGACGAGCCAGGAGGACGTGCTCACGCGTCTGAGGCATGGGACCATCCGTAGCAGCTACTACGATGATAGCACCGTCCATCTGAGCAGCACCGGTAACCATGTTCTTCACATAGTCAGCGTGACCTGGGCAGTCAACGTGAGCGTAGTGACGGTTAGCCGTTTCGTACTCTACGTGCGAGGTGTTGATCGTGATACCGCGTTCCTTTTCTTCGGGAGCGTTATCGATCGAGTCGAACGAACGGAGTTCGGAGAGACCGCGCTTAGCAAGCACCGTGGTGATTGCAGCGGTAAGGGTCGTCTTACCGTGGTCGACGTGACCGATCGTACCGATATTTACGTGCGGTTTCGATCTGTTAAAAGTTTCTTTAGCCATAACTAAAATATCTATTCTTAAGAAATATGCTCGATGTGAGCGTCTAGATACTCCACGTCCGACTCTTTGGAGCCGATGTCGGGACTTGAACCCGAGACCTCTTCCTTACCAAGGAAGTGCTCTACCGCTGAGCTACATCGGCTTGTCATGCATGCGTATCTGTGGAAGACGCCTCTCCCTAATAGCGTGAGCCTCACTGGACTCTTGGGCTATTTTCGCCTGCAAATATACAAACTTTTCTCAACATACCAAACGCACAAGCAATTACCGCCCGCACGGCGTCCTTCCACACTCCCCTAGCCTCCTCTGTCTCTTGACGCACCGCCTCCCTAAGGCTGGGAGGGAAGCACCGCCTCTAGGCATCCGCCGCGCGCTCCTACGCTCCATATATAATGTGGCAGAATGCTCTCCCCTCACCCCAAGCAGGCTCTCGCTCGCATCTCCCTTAGGGGGCAAGCTCCCCTAAGGGGCACGCCCGCGCTCCGCCCATTAGTCTCGGGGCGCGCGGAGGGATATCCGTGAGGCCTCGTGAGGGCTATCGGTCAGCGAGCCGAGGGACGGCAGTCAGGGCGCTGAAGGATATCCCCCAGCGCGGGGGGCAGGATGCGAAGATAGACACAAGGGTAAGGGTCAAGCTGAGCCGCGGGAGCACAGAGTACCGCGAGAGGCAAGCCGCAGCGTGGTCGGGAGACCTAGGAGCAGGGCGCTACAGACTTCTTGAGGGTCGCCCCTGTAGGGCTTCATGGCATTTATCTAGGCTGCCCAGGGTTTGGTCGCCCTTACAGGGCTACGCACCCTGGGCTTTGGGAAAGGATCGCCCCGCTGGGGCTTGCGCAGTCGCTAGCGCCCTACAAGTAGGAGGGTACAAGGGGGGAGGGAAGCCCCTTAGGATGGATCAAGTCATAAAGCGTAAGAGGAGTCAGGAAGCTACAGAAATAAGCTGCAGGGCATAGCAGAGCGGAAGAGCTAGCCTTATCTCTCCCTCCTCATACTCCACGCCCCAAGCCTCGATAGGGGCGACCCCTCCAAAGCCCGGGGTGCGCAGCCCTGTAAGGGCGACCAAACCCTGGGGACGCGGGAGAGCTAGCCTTGCCTCCTCGGACTCCGTGCCCCAAACCCCTATAGGGGCGATCCCTCCAAAGCCCAGGGTGCGCAGCCCTGTAAGGGCGACCAAACCCTGGGGACGCAGGAGAGCTAGCCTTGCCTCCTCATGCTCCGCGCTCCAAGCCCCGATAGGGGCGATCCCTCCAAAGCCCAGGGTGCGTAGCCCTGTAAGGGCGACCAAACCCTGGGGACAGCAGCACCAATAAGGACAGAGCCCCACAGGGGCGACCCTGCATACAGGCGGCGGGCAGCTACGGCGGGGCTCCGTCGCGCGGGGGAGGGGCGGGGCGGGACATTAGTCCTATCTTTGGGGGCGAAGAAAGCGACAGAAGCAAAGGACTGCAGTATGAGTAAGAAACAGCCTAAGGTCATCCTCATCACGGGTGCCAGCTCGGGTATCGGGCGCGTCAGCGCCGAGCGCCTCCTCCGTGAGGGCCACATCGTCTATCCCCTAGCCCGCCGCCTCGAGGCCATGGAGCCCCTCCGTGCCCTCGGCGCCCATCCCCTACACCTGGACGTCAGCGACGAGGCCGGGGTGCGCGCCGTCGTCGCCCAGATCTTCGCCGCCGAGGGACGTATCGACGTGCTGTGGAATAATGCGGGCTTCGGCCTCTTCGGCCCCCTCGAGGACGTCCCCCTTACGGAGGCACGCCGTCAGCTGGAGGTCAACCTCCTGGGGCTCGCGGCGATGACGCAGGCCGTCCTGCCCTATATGCGCCAGGCGCGCCGCGGTCTCATCCTCAATACCAGCTCCATCGCGGGCAAGATCCACTTCCCCCTCGGGAGCTGGTACCACGCCAGCAAGCACGCCGTGGAGGGCCTCAGCGATTGCCTGCGGCTGGAGCTGCAGCCCTTCGGCATCGATGTCGTGCTGCTGGAACCAGGCTTCATCGCGACCTCCTTCGGCAGTGTGCTGCGCGATGAGGCAGGGCACTTCACCGCGGGGAGTGCCTACCACGACCTGATGGAGCGCGTCAGGGAGCAGAGCCGCCGCAGCGATACGGGTGGCGGCGGTTCGTCCCCCGAGCGGGTGGCCGAGCTCGTCAGTAGGATCGTCCGTGCCCGCCGCCCGAGGACGCGCTACCGCGTCGGGCAGTTCGCCACGACCCTCCTCACACTGCGCGCCCTGCTCCCCGATAGGCTCTTCGACCGATTGATGCTCCGCCAGCTCCGCTAGTCGGGGCAGGCCCCCGAGCGCTAAGCACTTCGCCCCTTAGCCCAGGCCCCCAGCACTTGGACTAAGGGGCGAAGCCCTTTACTCCCTTCCCCTAGGCCGCTCTGCAGCCTGCGCAAGGGGCGAGCCGTCCAAGGGCGCGTAAGCCGTGAGAACGGAGCCCCCGAGGGCTGCCCCAGCCTCGCGCGGGTTTCCGCAGCGGCTGGTGGGCGGCAGGGAGCCTGGGCCTAAGGCAAGGCTCGAGCGTCATGCGGCTACCCCCGCGCACGCAGTACCTACATATAGGGACACGCGCGCGGAGATTTACCTAAGACTATGGAGGGCGGAGGGAAGTGAATTCCCCTACCTTTGCGGCGCACGCAATTATATTGACGCAGCCCCGTATGAAACATCTATTTTCCCTCCTCGGGCTCGGTCTCCTGCTCGGCCTCTCGGCCTGCAGCGAGCGCGGCGAGGACCCCACACGTGCCGCAGAGGAGCTCAGCCAAAGCCAGCGCCGTAGTCTCCTGGAGCGCATGGATCAGCTCCTGGCCGAGGTCTGGGAGGCGCCCGAGGCCGTGGCGCGCCAGACGCAGCAGCTCTTCCCAGCTGGAGCACACAGCCTCCTCGCGGAGGACGAGGAGCTACGCAGCACCTGGAGCTACCTGCGCAAGGCCCAGCTCCTCAGCCAGCGCGTACGCCAGATCCAGGCCGAGTGCCGCACTACGCGCTACGACCGCTACCAGTCGATGATCATCCTCTCGGGCAGCTACAGCAAGCCCAGCATCGAGCAGGTCGCCACCGACCCCAGCCTGCTGCTCTTCCGCCGCGCACAGCTCGAGGCTCAGCTCCGCACCTTCCTCCAGCAGGAGGCCCCGAGCTACAAGCGCCGCTCCCCCCAGCGCGAGGCCGCCCTAGAGCGTGCCGTACAGCAGCGGGGGCTGGCGGTGCTGGATAGCACACTGGCCACCTACCCTGAGTTCACAGGGCGCGAGGCCGAGCTGGAGGGTAGTCGCTGGCAGCAGCAGGGCTTCCGCCGCGGAGCACTGCTCCCAGGCTCCTACAGCAGCTATGAGTGGCTCACCACCGAGCCGCTGGGCAATAGCCTCAGCTTCGGCGCGGGGCACGCCCTCAGCCTCGACTACCTACAGACACCCAAGATCTACGGCAACTTCCCCTACGGCTACGACGCAGCGCGCATCTTCGACGACTACGATTCGCGCGGCACGGGCGAGGGCGGTAGCATCTACGGGCGCGGCGAGGACTGGGACAGCAGCCGCCCGCAGCGCTACTACTTCGGCAAGCGCTACCTGACGCTCGTGCTGCCGATGACGCGGGCGCTGGCCTCGAGCTTCGGCCCCTATACCGTCGTCTGGACGATGCGCTACCAGGGGGAGGCCTACAAGGCGAAGCAGATCCTAGAGCCCGAGTACGACACGACCAAGCGTACCGAGGCCGCAGCCGATCCCTACCTCTACATCAGTATCTATGACTCGGAGCGCCACTACGGGACGCTGTTGGTCGGCCGCGCCGTACAGCGCGACTGGCACGGCCCCGTGCGCCTACTCAAGTCCCAAGCCAAGGCACAGCGATGACCCACCACCCTACTCCTTATATATATAGCCGCGCGGGACGGCTGCTCCTAGTGCTGGGGCTGGCCGCTGGGCTCGCGGGCTGCTTCGAGCGCGAGCTGGAGCGCGAGGACAACTATCAGAACGTCAAGCAGGCGCCCAGCATCGCCGACAACGAGGTGCTGCGCTTCCGCAGCTTCAAGATCGAGGGGCACGACCGCTTCCTCATCTTCGGTACGAGCAATGAGGTAAGCCTCGAGGGCTCGGCGCAGCTGCCCTGCCTCTTGTCGGTAGACGGGCGCAACCACGCCGCCACGATTGATCTAGCGGGCAGCATCTACAGCTATACGAGCCGCAGGGACAGCCTGCACTTCGATGGGGCGCTCCTACGCACCAGTGCCCTCCCCGAGCCTGTGGTCGTCGGTGTCACCTGCCGCCTACGCCGCGAGGAGATCGAGGGCGCTCGCGACCGCTATACGCTCCGACTGCAGGGGCTCAGCCTCCCCTCGGGCGCCCAGCTGACGGTCGAGCAGCGCGCCCCCTGGCAGGGGCATGAGCTCGGCTTCAGCCTCGAGCAAGTCTTTGACCTCACCTATTACCGTAGCTAGAGCCCATGACGAGACGACTACTCCTGCCGCTACTTAGCCTCAGCCTCCTCTCACTCGCCTCAGAGCTCCATGCCGAGAGCAGCGATAGCCTGCAGCGCCGCCCCGTGCTCATCCGTCGGGCGGTGAAGAAGCAGACGCCCGCCGAGCCCCTCAAGAAGGAGCCGCTCAAGAAGGAAGCGCAGCAGCATACCCCCGCCCGCAAGGACGCTAGCCCAAGCAGCCCGCAGGGCTCGAGCCCTGCCCCGAGCACTACAGCACAGACGCCGAGCAGCACGGACAGCGTGCGCCGCACCATACAGCTGCGCAAGGTCTACATCGACGACCGCCTGCGCACCAAGAAGATCCGCAAGAAGGACATCGGCCGCGAGGAGCTCACCGAGCGCGACATCGCCCGCCAGTTCATCCTCCAGACCAAGGACTTCGTCCGCTACCTCCCAGGCATCGGCCTCAGCGAGTCCGTCTCCCGCTATGGAAATAAGGGCTTCGCCATCCGCGGCGTGGACGAGAACCGCGTATCCATCTCCGTGGACGGACTGCCGCAGCCTGAGACGGAGACCAACGTCGTCTTCAGCTCCTACGGACTGATCAACTCGGCCCGCCCACAGTTCGAGACCGAGTTCATCAAGAAGGTGGACATCAAGAAGGGCGCCTCCTCCTTCGAGCACGGCACGGGGGCGCTGGGCGGCGCGGTGAACTTCGAGACCAAGGAAGCCCGTAGCATGATCAGCCCAGGCCGCTCCCTCGGCCTGCAGGCCAAGATCGGCGGGGACAACATGGCCCAGGGGCGCGTCTACTCCGTCGGCGGGGCCGCCGTCCTCGGCGGGCTGGAGGCTATGGCCCTCTACGCCCACCGCACGGGAGGCGAGACGCGCAACTTCGGCTCAGGGCCGCTCGTGCGCAGCATCTTCGCCACACGCCCCGACCCGCTGAGCTACCGCCAGCAGTCCTTCCTCGGCAAGCTGGCCTACCGCCTCGGCGAGCACAAGCTGACGGCCTCCTACTACACGCAGAATAAGGTCACCGACACCGAGGTCTGGTCGCTGGAGCCCGCCTACGTGCTGACCTCCCAGCACGAGCCCTACTACTACGGGCACGACCAGGTACTCTCGCGCCGCTGGGACCTCCACTACCGCTACACGCCCCTCGAGTCCAGCTGGCTCAATGAGGTCAACGTCTACGCCAATACGCAGACCAGCTACCTCGACGCCGACACGCGTAGCTCGCTCTACCGCCCCGAGATCAGCTCCTTCCGCCCGAACTATCTTTTCGCCGGTAGCCGACGCCTGCTGAAGGGGATGAGCTTCGACGACCAAGCCCTCTCGCTGAAGGCCACGACCAAGCCCCTCAACTTCGGCGCCCTCGGCTACCACTTCTTCACCCTGCAGACCAGCTACCTGCACCACCATACTGAGGACAAGAACGTAGACATCTCGCGCAGCATCAATACCTACAGCGAGGGCCTACGCTACAAGGGGCGCACCTATACCTTCGGCGAGGAGCTCCCCCCGAGCAGCTACGTCTACTCCTTCCAGCGCCCAGCCAACCGAGATAACTTCTCCCTCCTCGTGAGTGACCGCATCTCTCGTGGGCGACTACGCCTGGAGCTGGGGCTGCGCTACGACTTCTTCCACTCCGAGACGCTGGACTGGAAGGGCGACAACGACTTCAACTATCTGGGCTACCTCATCGGCAACCTCAAGACGGCGGGGATGGACTTCGACCGCGCCAGCATCCATGAGTGGGGGCTGACGCCTATGGCCATCATCAGCTACGATGTGGCGCCTGAGCTCTCCGTGGGCTACAAGTTCTCCACGGGCTACCGCGTGCCGACCTCGCAGGAGCGCTTCTTCCAGTACGTCAGCCTCTCGCCTGCCTTCTTCGTCCTGTCCAATCCGCAGCTGCGACGCGAGCAGAGCTTCAACCACGAGTGGCACGTCGGCACGGCCCAGCCCAAGGCCTTCGCCTACGACCTCAGCTTCTACTACAATACGTATAGGGACTACATCGAGCCGCTCTACGGCGTGCAGAAGGTCTTCCTCGACGGGCAGAATAGAGACGTAGCCTACTCGATCAACGAGAATAAGAAACGCGCCTGGCTCTGGGGGATCGACTTCAGCAGCAGCGTCTACCTCGAGGAGCTGCTGCCCCAGCTGCGCCGCTACGGCTCACTGGCACTGAGCAGCTCGCTGAGCTACTCGGTGGGACGCTTCAGCGACGGCACCTCGATGATGGCCATCCAGCCGCTCAAGGCGGTGGCGGGCCTGGACTTCGACCTGCCGAAGGAAAAGGGCGGGCTGAGCCTCAGGGTGAACTTCCTCAAGGCCAAGGACGTCGACCAGACGCGCTTCGTCGGGAGCTTCTACGGCGACGAGCAGATCCAGCAGTTCCCCTACTACCTGATGCAGAACCACGTGACGGTGGACCTCTTCGCCTACGCCCAGCTGAGCCGCTGGCTGACGCTGCGCGCCTCGGTGATGAACCTCACCAACGCCCGCTACTGGCTGTGGGATGACCTCCGACAGATCATCAGCCCCGTGATGCTGGTGCACCACGCCGACTTCTTCCGCGGCGGGCTGGAGCGCCTCGTCCGCTTCTCCCAGCCCAAGCGCTATGTCAACCTAGCGCTCGAATTCAAGCTCTAAGTCCGCACCCATCCTATGACACCCCGCATATCCCTCCCCTCCCCCACGGCGCTGCGTCGGGCACTCCTACCTCTGGCGCTCACACTGGGGCTCCTCGCCTCCTGCCAGCGGGTCTACGAGCCCCTGAGGACGCAGCAGCCCGACGAGCCGCCCGCCCAGGGACTGGAGCTCAGCCAGGCCGAGCTACGGCAGCACATCAGCGACTATCTGAAGGGGCTACAGTTCGCCCTCGCACGGCAGGAGCTGGAGCTCATCACCGACCGCCACACCCAGGACTCGCTGCGCAGCGTGCTGGAGCGTGCCGAGGCCTTCGCCGACGCGCACCTCATCTACGCCATCGACGAGCAGCAGCGCAAGACCTACCTCGGCGGCAAGGAGCGCATCAACTACTATCTCAAGCACGGGCACCTCTCCTCAATGGAGGACCCCACAGCGCTGAACTTCGTCATGGCTAGCCGCGACAGCCAGCAGGACTTCAGCTCGGGCATCGCCCTACCCGAGACGATGACGCAGCTCTACAACCTCGCCCGCTACAGCACCCTCACCGAGCTGCACCTCACGGCGGGCTCGCTGGAGCGCCTTGACCTCAGAGGCCTCTCCCAGCTGCGCAGCCTCGAGCTACGCCACGCCAAGGACGGGCTCGAGGTCGACCTCAGCGAATCGCCCCACCTGCAGGAGTTGCGACTGAAGAATACCCCCAACCTACGCCTACGCCTTGCCCCCCAGGCGCGCCCCCGCATCATCGTCCAGGGCGGCTACTACAGCTCCCTCTCGGGGCTGCAGGTCGAGCAGGCCTCCAGCCTTATCCTCGAGGGCATACGCCTGAGGGATGTAGAGCTGCTGGGCAAGGTCAGCCCCCAGCTCCGACGCCTCGACATCACGATCGAGGATGGTGACCAGCGTGGAGCCGACGGTATCCTCTACCACCCACTACGCTTCGACAAGGCCTTCGTCACGAAGCTCAGCGAGCAGCTCCCCCAGCTGGAGCAGCTCAACATCCTCGTCACGGCACGCGAGGCGCTGGAGCGTGCCTCGCTCCAGGAGCTGCGCCTACCCGCCCTCAGACGCCTCAGCCTGCAGCTTCGTCCCAAGACGACCTACACGCCCGACAAGGACTGGGGCAAGCACTTCGTCCTCAGTCTCCCCCACTGCCCCCAGCTCGAGGAGCTGACCCTCGGTGCCCTCTATTATAAGGAGGTAGACCTCTCAGGGCTCAGGGAGCAGACACAGCCGCGCCTCAAGAGGCTTCTTTGCTACGGCGCCCTCTCCAGCCTCCGCACCCCGAGCCTTGGGCACCGCTATGACCTGCGCCTGCACCTCGACCACGTGGACGAGCTCCAGGTGCCCGAGGCTGGACGCCTCCAGGCAGAGCTAGCACTCTACAACTATACCAGCCGCAATGAGGACGGTAGCCCCGCCGCCAGCTACGAGCACGGACTGCTACCGCTGGATGGGCAGCAGCTCTTCCGTGACTTCCGCAGCGTCGTCGGCTACGTGCTGCCCCTCGTCCCGAGCCGCTACCAGCCGCGTGGCGATGAGTCTCTGCTGCGCTTCTCAGGCTCGGTGTGGGACTTCAGCGGCAACCAGTGGCAGGGCTTCAAGGGGCTCATCTCCACCCGCCCCGTCAGCTCCTACAACGCCCTGCCGCTGGACTACCTCGACTTCGGGAAGCTCAGTGCCAGCTGCTTCGTCGAGAAGAGCATCACCGTGCGCCCGGGCTGCATCGTCAAGAACGTGCCCGAGGGGATACGCGTCGTCGAGGAAGAGATCAAGAACTATTAAGGCAGCCATATGATACGACACAGCTATATCGCTAGCCTAGCCCTAGCACTGGCGGGCCTCACGGCGGGCTGCAGCGAGCAGCCCCGCACGACGGGGAGCACGACGCCTTCCGCCAGCATGACGTCGCCCACCGCCCCCGCGCTGGGACGGGAGCGCTACGTCCTGATGACCTACATCCCGCAGGTCGTCCCCGCAGGGCCGCTGAAGGGGCGCACCAGCTACACCAGCTACATCTCCTATAGCGATACCCTCCCCCAGGGGCAGGCGCTTAACAACATCCTCCAGGACAATACCCTCATCGGGCGCTACGGCGCTGGCGGCGGCGGACTGCTGGAGGGTGGCGGACGACTCTACCGCTTCGCCAACAATGCCAACCAGCAGACGCAGACCGAGCTGCTGACCAATACGCCCGTACGCCTGCTGCTCTCCTCCAAGGGCGGCGCCATCGAGCAGCGCGCCTACCTCGAGGATCGCCGCACGGGCTTCAGCCAAGCACCGAAGAACTTCGTCGTCGGGCCCGACCGCGGCTTCCTCGTGATGCCACCCGCTCGGGACGAGAGCTACAGCATACAGCTCTTCGACCCCGAGAGCTTCGCCCCGCTGCTCGAGCAGATCCTCGTCAACAATGCCGACCGCGAGCAGATGCGTCAGTTCGTCCTCGAGAAGACGCCCTCGCTGAAGGGGCAGACGCTGCCGCTGGTCGTCCTCGGGCAGCAGCTGATGGTGCTGCATGGCGGGGCGCTCATCATGGACCTCAGCCTACAGACTGCGCAGGGTAATAGGATCTCGCGCGACAGCTACCTCGTAGCCTACGAGGCCAAGTCAGGCGGGCGCCTGCTGAGCCTCTCCTATCTGCCCAATACGGGGCGCCTCGGCTCAGCCTCCGAGCTCCTGCAGTACAGCCACGACGAGCGAGGCGACCTCTACCTCATGACGCAGGGCGGCGACCCCCAGGGCTTCTATCAGAATGCCCTCATCTACCGCATCCGCAAGGGCGCCACCGAGGTAGACCCCTCCTGGAGCTACAGCATCGCCGAGCTCGTCAGCGACCGCCCCGCACGCTTCCATGGGATCCTCGCCCGCGGGGGCAAGCTGCTGACGCTGGTCAATGTCTCGGCCCTCACGGAGAGCAGCGCCCTCGTGCTGCCCAACCTCTGGCAGTACTACCTCATCGACATCGCTAGCCGCAGCGCCCAGCCCCTCCCAGGCCTACAGCCCTCGTCGGCGCCGCTGCTGGGCGTCAACCTCGGCATCGCCCTCGGCGACGAGCTCTACCTACGCTACGTCCGTACGGGCAGCGACGCCCCCTACAACGGCTACTACAGCTACGAGCCCAAGAGCGGTAGGCTGCGTCCCGCCTTCTCCGTCTCCCTGCAGAGCGGCTACGTGGCCGACCTCAAGCACATCACCCTACCCGCCGACCGATGAAGACCCAGCTATATATCTGCCTGCTCTCGCTCCTGATGCTCCTTGGCCTCGGGGGCTGCACCAACGACCTACCGATGAAGGGCGACGAGCAGAGCCGCATCGAGTTCCCCGCCTCGCTGACCCTAGAGAAGATCATCGGGGTGACCTGGCGTGTCGATGCCCAGCGCCTGAGGGTGCTGCTGCCCACACGCCTCGACCAGCTCTCCGCCACGGCTCGCCCTATCCTCAGCGTCAGCGGAGGCTACCTGCACTCCCTGCAGCTCTCCAAGACGGGGCAGGTCTACGCCACCTACACCATCCCCGAGCTAGGCAATACGATCTTCTACTACACGGGCTCTTGGCGCCTGGACAAGGACCAGCCCGAGGAACTGCTGCTACGCTTCGGCTCGCCCGTCGGGGGCGACCTGAGCTGCAGGATGAAGGTGCGCCGCTTCCACCTGCTGGACAACATGCTCCACATGGAGGCCTTCTTCGTCAACTCAGAGTACAGCTTCTCCGCCGAGCTCATCGGTAAGGGAGCGCAGGAAAACTACTGGAGCCGCGAGACCGACGTCATCGACCCCAGCTGGAGCGCACGCAACCCGCTGAGCACCGAGCCCCTCGAGGCGAAGGCCCTCGAGGGCAGCTATCGCGTCAATAGCGAGGACTGGAAGCGCGTCACGCTGATGGACGATGCCGTGCGCAACCTCTATCCCCTCTTGATGAGCTACCGCCTGCAGCTGCGCCCCAATGGCGAGGTCATCCTCTCTGCGCTGCCCGTGCCACGCTTTGGCGTCAATCAGTTCCGCGGCCGCTGGCGTGTCGCTGGCTCCCGCGCCCTGCTGCACTTCGACCTCTTCCCCTTCTTCGGGGACAATAAGGCCTACCCCGGCGTCTTCGAGAGCGACTATATCTTCCCCATCATCACCAGCTACGCGCGCCAGCAGGTGGACCTCTACCTCGAGCTAGTACGTAGCGAGGAGGGCAAGCTCCTGGTGCGCCTCACCGAGCCTGGGGTCTGCTCCGTCTACCTCACCATGCACCACACGGCCTAGCCCCCCATACCGATCATCATGAGTATCCACCTCTATAGACTCAGCCTCCTGCTCACCCTGAGCCTCGGCCTCGGCGCCTGCCAGCAGAAGGATGAAGCCCCTCGCCTGAGCCTCGCCTCCTCCCTCACCGAGGCGCCCATCACCGCCCGCAGCGAGGGTGACACGCTGCGCATCCCCTTCACCAGCTCCATCGACGACGCTCGCCTGCAGGTAGCCGAGCAGGCCGACTGGATCGAGACCAAGCTCCAGCAGGGCATGCTCCTCGTCTACGTGGCGCGCAATGCCACAGCCGCTCCACGCCAGACGGAGCTCCTCCTGCAGATCATCGAGCGCGGCGAGCGCAAGGCAGGCCAGCGCCTGCGCATCCAGCAGAGCTCCACGGAGCAGCTCCCGGCCGACCGCTACCTCTTCCCCTACGTCACGGCCTTCGACTACCCCGTGAGCACCTTCTATGAGAACCGCAGAGACGTCTACACGCTGCTCGCCCCTCAGGGAGGCGGCACGCTGCGGGAGCCGCTGGTGCTGCGCTGTAGCTTCGACGCGCGGACGCTGCAGCAGCGCTATGAGTGGCAGGGCGGTGCCGAGGGCTGGCTAAGGACGGCCAAGATCATCCCCCACGAGCTCGGCTGGGGGATCGAGCTCGAGGCCGATCCTCTACCCAAGGGGCTCGCCCAGCGCAAGGCCCTGCTGCACCTCTCCGACCCGCTGCACCCCTCCCTCTCCATCAGCTACCGCATCCTCCAGCTCGGCGCGAGCGTCCAGCTCGAGGCTACGCGCCAGCAGCTGCCCCTACTCACCCCAGGACAGACGGAGCTACGCATCCCCTTCACCAGCAGCCTCCCACTGGAGGAGCTGGAGCTGACGACCTATGTCGTGACGCGCACCCATCAGGGGCTAGGCAAGAGCGTCGAGGAGACGCAGCGCCAGAGCGCCCAGATGCTCCAGTCCGCCTTCTGGCAGTACAGCATCAAGCCCGAGGACTTCCAGATGGAGCGCCCCGAGCTGCAGCAGTACTTCCAGCTCGTGCGCACGGCAGGCGGCCTGGCCATCCAGGGACGCCCCACGAGCAATGTCAACCACCTCGGCAATAGCCTGGTGGATATGGATGACGCCATCTATGCCTTCTGCATCACGAATAAGCGGAACGAGCAGCGGGCGTGGTTCTTCCGTCAAGTGCCCTTCTTCCCCACCAGCAGCTATATCAAGAGCCGGACGGGCAGCAAGTCCGAGACCCTACGCCTCGATCAGGAGGCGGGTACGCTCGAGCTCACGCTGCAGCTCAACGGCCGAGGCAATAGCCTCAGCTGGAGTACCCCCTCAGGCGTCAGCATCCCCTCCGACGACTGGCAGACGGGGCTCCCCGAGGGTGCCGAGCTCAGCTACCCCGACCTGCTGACCGTGCGCGGCATCAGCTACCCAGCGAACGCCTCACGCCGCGAGCGCCGATTCACCATCACCGTCGGCTACAATAATCAGGGGAAGAGCAGCTCCGAGGCTGCCAAGCCCGTGAGCTTCCACTGCGTCCAGGCACCCTTCACGGGTAGCTACACACTGACGACGGACGAGTCCCGCAGCCTACGCTTCGCCGCCGCGCCCGAGTACTATGAGAAGTACGTCGTGGCCACCGTCGCCCTGACGACCAACCTCTCCCCCGAGCTCATCCGCATCGAGCGACCCGCCACCCGCTCGGGCTGGCTGCTGGCCCAGCTCAAGACCGACCCCACGACGGGGCTGGTCAGCTCCATCGCCTTCTACGCCGAGCCCAACGAGACGGGCAGCCCCCGCAGCACCTCGCTACGCCTCGTACCCCCCTCGGGCGAAGGGTTGCAGCCGCTCAGCTTCACCTTCACTCAGGCCGCAGGCCAGTAGTCTACGCGCCCTAGCCCATCGACCCCACGCTTATGTCCCTACTCCATAGACTCGGCGCCCTCGCTACGGCGCTCCTCGCCCTAGCCTCCTGCTCGGCCGAGGATCCCATCGTCCAGCAGCTCTCGATCGCCCCGCTGGCCTCGGACACACTCTACACGGGCCGCAGCTACCAGCTGGAGGTACGCACCACCCCCGAGGTAGATGCCCCACGCCTCAGTTGGAGCGTCTCCGATGCCAGCCTCGCCTCCATCCAGTACGGCGGGCTCTTGAAGCCGCTCGCCAGCGGCGAAGTCACCGTCTACGTCACCAGCCTCAATTCGGGTGGGCAGCGCGTCCGCAGCAGCCGTCGCTTCCTACTCCTCTCCTCAGGCGTCTACCTTCGGGACAAGAGCCTTACGCTCAACCCGCTGGAGCGCTACACCCTCGGCACCCAGTACCTCCCTGCCGACTACCGCCCCAGCGAACCCGTCCACTGGAGCAGCAGCGCCCCCGACATCGTCCGCGTGGACCAGTCGGGGCAGGTGGAGGCCCTCCAGGAGGGTGAGGCCGTAGTACGCGTACGCCTTGGCGATCCCCTCTCCAGCACCTTCTCCGAGGACTCGGTGAGCATCACCGTCAGCCACCACGAGGCCCCGAGCTTCACCTACCGTGAGGGCATCCTCGAGCTGACGCAGCGCGTGCCAGGACTGCTCCCGCAGGTCGCGAAGGATATCCCCTTCTTCACCAAGATCATCGTCCACGGCCCGATCAACGGCAGCGACCTACTCTTCTTCGTCGAGCAGCGGGACAAGATCGCCACGCTGGACCTCGGCGACGCGCAGCTCTCGCCTGGAGGGCGCGGCATCACCCGTCGCCGTCGCTGGAACGAGACCAAGGACCCCGAGCCGATACGTGTCACCGAGGGGCGCCTCCCCGATGAGTTCGCCACTGGGCTACAGATCAAGCGCCTGACGCTCCCGCTGGGGATACAGAACGAGCTGAACTTCAACCCCGGCTACAGCTACGAGCTGCTGCGCTGCCCCGAGGGCTACAGCAGCCTCAGCCTCGGCACCCTCTCCGTCCAGAGCCTCGAGCTGCCGAGCTCGCTGCGGCAGTTCTACTGTGGACAGAGCCTACTGCCGATCGACGAGAAGGAAGGCAGCGAGGAGCGCGAGCTGCCGAGCATCACGAAGGAGCTAAGCCTCCCCGAAGGTCTCGAGGAGCTGCGTCTGCTGGTCAAGCTCTCCGCCCCACTGAGCCTCCCACGTGGGCTCCGCGCCGTGACGCTACAGGGTAGCTACAGCGATGTGCGCTTTGCACCCACGACCGAGCTACGTAGCCTCGACCACCGCTTTAGCCTCCTCAGCCCAGCGCACAAGCCCAGCTTCGGCCGTGCCAGCTTCGGCGTCCTGACGCTTCCCGAGGGTCTAGAGCGCCTCGCCCCCTATGCTCTCTCCGCCTCGGTATGGCATAGCTACACCGCCAGCGGCACGATCCAGCCCGAGCAGGGCTGTGCCCTCCAGGCGCTCCGCCTCCCCTCCACGCTGCGACATATTGACCGCGCGGCCCTCTTCGCCCTACAGCTCAAGGGACCCTTGACCCTCCCTGAGGGACTGCTCAGCCTCGGTGACCAAGCCCTCTACGCTGCGGCTATCACCGAGATCACGCTCCCCTCGACGCTCCAGAGCATCGGACAGCAGGCACTGGCGCAGTGTAAGGCGCTCGAGCTGGTACGCTGTCTGGCGAAGACGCCCCCCAGCCTCGGTGCGGCGGCCTTCTTCCGCCCCACGCAGAGCGAACGTATCGCCCGCCTCCTCGTCCCTCGAGGTACGAAGCAGGCCTACACCCAGGCGGGCTACGGCAGCTACTTCTTCCAGATCGACGAACTCCCCTAGCCCATGCCCCACACGATGCACCTTAGCGCGCTTTCGAAGCGCCTTCCTAGGCTCCGCCTCCTTATAGCGAGCCTCCTTGCCCTCCTCTTCCTCGCTGCCTGCAAGGGACAGGAGACGCCCGAAGCCCCCTCGAATAGCCTCGTCGGCAGCTACTGGACGGAGGGTACGGGGACGATGACACTGGACTTCCATAGTGCCGACCGCCTGCGCTTCGTCCTCTATACGGGCAGCACCCTACACCCAACCCTCACCTACGAACTCAGCTATCGTGTCGAGGGGACGAAGCTCCTCATCGACGACTACGCGCAGGACACGCCCTTCGGTGAGGCGGTCATCGTACGCGGCTTCGCAGGGCAACTGGAGGGGCAGCGCCTACGTACGGACTTCACCACGACTTCGGTGGAGCTGGATGCCGCGACGCTGATGCCGCGCTTCCGCCCTCAGACGCTCCGCGGCTACCTCTTCTACCGCCGCTAGCCCCGCCCCTACCTACGACAGCGCCCCGCCGCCTAGCCGCTTTCGCGAGACTAGGGGGCGGGGCGCTTTTCTTTGGGTTTCCTTAATGGAGTAGACTAAGTGGTAGCTCGGATGACTAGGAGTTATGATTTACGCTTAATTAGTTCCTTGCGCTTCTCTGGGTCGGTCAACTCCTGGACGAGTAGATCCACCTGAGTACAGGGATTATGCTGTCCACAATCTACACTTCCCATATCCTCCCAGTGCTTCCGTAGTTTCGCTGCATTCTTAATAGCATACTCACGCCTGTCCTTGGTAAGGTAGCTGAAGATGGTAGATGCTCCCTTAGCGTATGAGAACGAAGGATCCAGCTTTCCAAGCTCCTGCTTCAAAGCGTCAATACAGGCCTTACGACCGATATGGGCAGTCTGAGGTCGGAAGTGAAGCAGGTACCAGAGCTCAAAGCTCTCATTAGACCAAGCGACTTTAAAGCCCGCCTTTTCAGCAGCCTTGATCGTTTGAGCAAAGTTCTGGTCTGCATCTTTATCAAAGACGAGCCAGCAGCTATCAAAGGGAGTCTGCTCGCTCTCTCGGATCCTCTCTGCCTCTTGAACAAGATTAGCTTCACCTTTACCACAGCCCTTAACCTTAGATGCACTAGCTATCTTAGGAGTCACGAGGCGTATACTGTTGACTTCCTTGATCAAGTCTTGGAAGTACAAGACCGAGGACTTGGTATCCTCAGACACGATCAAGAAGCTGACGTTCTTCTGACGTCCTCCACCCTGACGGTCACGCGAAAAGCCCCTTCTTTCGTTCCTTGTTCCCATAAGCTCTTCAAATACTCTAGACTCGAGTGAGCTTGATACGGGGAATAGCCCCATATCGACCACGTACATATTCATCCGCTACGTATGCATACTCATCGAAGTCCTCAAAATTGATGTGGGAATAGAGCTGGGTCTCCTCCTGCTGAGTTTTCTCCGTGAACCAGATCTCATCTCGACGCACATAGTCCAGGTTGAGTTGATTGGTATCATGCGTCGTGAAGATTAGCTGAGCGCCCTTCTTGTTGAGCTCTGCATTTGTGAACAGCTGAATAATGGCTCTCGTCAGCAAGGGATGGAGCTTAGCGTCCAGCTCGTCAATGACAAGCAGCGTACCCTGCGCCAGCGTCCCAAAGATCAGCCCGAGCAGTTCTGTGATCTTCTGGGTTCCTTCCGATTCCTTGCCTTCAAGGTCGAACTGTTCCTGGCCTATAATAGCACCTTCTAGATTATAACAGTTATGGATAGACTGGACACGTAGCTTCTGGATACCAGAGTCGATCAGTTTGTCCAAGACTTCCCGCATCTCCTCTGGATATTTCTCCCGATCTATCTTCTCTTCCTCAAACGACAGGTCCTGTATTGATACATCTATATCCCGCAGGAAGCGTTTAGCATGCTGCGAATACACATTATCTTCATTCAGGAACTTGAATGTTCTCCCTATATACTGCTCGGTATGGAGGGCGGTGATGAATCGAGACTCCCTAAACCAAGCTATAATAGAGGTAGAGACATCACCTTTGAGCTGTGCCACCAGCGAGAGGAAGAGCCTATTTGAATGCAGGGCATCTGCCTTATTTACCCCTTCCGGGAATAGCTGGGGATCAACATCAAGCTCATTCCCTTCGCCCCGGGTAAAGAGGCAGAGCTCCTCTCCATCCTTAGTCTCGAAAAGCCATTCCTCTTCTATAGCCTTTCCTGTGAAGCAAAAGCCGTAGCGGTAATGCTGGAGCGTACCATCGAGCTCGAAGAGGAACTCGATCTCAAACTCCGTCTTATCAGTACGCCTCTCTTCATTCAGGAGAAAAGGCTCATACTCATCTAGGGATTCTTCGGGGTTGAGTCGGACAGAGCCAACCACCATATTCCTCATGGCTCCAAAGGCCCGAAGAATATTACTCTTTCCACTAGCATTAGCCCCAAAGAGTACCGCTAGGGGTAGGGCTGAGCGCCTCTCATGACTCGAGAGTAATGACTCCTTATGGGGAAGCCCTTCCACAGCCATAAGGCTAAGAACCTGCCTTTCCCCGATGGAGCGGTAATTCTCTACAGCAAAGTTGAGTAACATATTCTAGTGTAATCCTATTCCTTGTGCTAGGCCTATCGCCAGCAGCACAGACAGGGAGTAGTGCCTTTATCACAAACGCATGGGGCAAGCCTCATTGTACAGCCTCCCCTTACGTATCACCACCTAAGAGTGTCTCAGGAGCGATGCTCCGCCCCTATATTTATGCTGCTACGGATTGAAGACATCGTTCAATGCACAGCAAAGGTAGCAATTCTTTTTAATCGAATAGAATTAAAAAGAATTGCCAGGAAAGCAGTCCCATATGGGACTAATAAGACAGAGGCTCAAGCAGGGCAGGTGGAGCAGCGGAGCCTAGCTGTGAGCATCGGGAGGGATATCAGTCAACGTACTGATAGATAGCAGTCAGCGAGCTGAGGGACGTCAGTCAGCTCGCTCAGGGATAAGGGGCAGAAGACTTTTATCGTAGTTCAATATTGTACTAAGCTAAAAGGGAGGGAACTTAGTACAAAGTAAGACTAAAAGCGGAAGGAAAAGAGAGCCCCCACCCAGAGGTCTCGCGGAGGGTGCGAGCAGCTCTGTGTGGGGGCTGTGCGGCGGGGGGAGGCTTAGCCTCGGAGCGGGCTTGGGCGAGCGGGCTTACTGGGCTTGGTTTACTTCCTTAGCCGTGCCGACGAGGACGAGCGGGGTGCGGTCGCCGCTCTTGGCCTTGGCTGGGTCTAGGACGCTGGCCATCACGGTGCTTTCCTTGAGGTCTACGATCTGCGTCACGGCCGTACCATCAGCCTCCTGCCAGGTGACGAAGAAGCGATCCCCACCCAGCGCCTCATAGGACGGGATCTCACGATCCTGCCCCGTCAGCTGCCCTTCGGGGGTCATCGTGCGCCAATAGACAGAATCAGAGTCATAGCGTACCTCGGCCTTCATCGTGCCGTAGTCGAGGAGGAGCGTCTTGCCGATGAGCACTTGGCGCCCCTCGAGGCTGTCGGCGATGGCGATGGAGTCGGACGCTAGGGAGTTCGTCTGTCCCTGCTGGCTGCAGCCTAGTGAGAGGAGGCTAAGCACGAGGAGGGAGGAGCATAGGAGTATGCGCTTCATATCTTTGGAGAATTATAGGAGTACTATTTAGCCAGTAGGAGGAGCTTAGTCCTCGACCTCCCACTGGTCGAGGTAGAGGACGCTGCCGTCCCAGACCGCGTACGAATTGTAGCGCAGCCAGTCGCCCAGGATGAGCACGCGCCGATCGCCGCGGAGGGCGAGGTCCACCAAGAGATGACGGTGGCCGAAGAGGTAATAGTCGATCTCGGGATGCTTGGCAGCGTAGTTCTTCGTCCAGCGGATGAGCGTCTCCTGTTCGAGGTCGAAGTACTCATTGTGGTAGGCGTGCGGGACTTCGCCGAGGGTCGCCCGCTTGAGGCCCTTGCGTCGGCTGCGCAGCGAGCAGCTGAGGGCAAAGCCTACCGTCCAGCGTGGATGCACGGCGCCGTAGAGGAGCTGTGCCAGTGGGTTGCGGAAGAGGCGGTAGAGAAAGGCGCTCGTCCAGCCTTCGCTCTGCGACTCCTCGTCGCCATGCGCCAGGCGGAAGCGCTTGCCATCCAGCACGCACTCCAGCGCGTGGTGATGCACCTGGGCGCCGAGCTCCTGCTGTACATAGTCCCTGAACCACACATCGTGGTTGCCCGCGAAGAAGTGGATCTCCACCCCGCGATCGCTCATCAGGGCCACCTGCCCAAGGAAGCGCACATAGCCTCGAGGGACGACCGCGCGGTACTCGAACCAGTAGTCGAACATGTCCCCAAGGAAGTACACCGCCCGTGCCTCAGGCTCGATATGCTGCAGCCAGCGCACCAGCCGCTGCTCCACGGCGAGCGGATCCTGATGGTAGCCCGAGCCGAGGTGGGCATCGCTGGTGAAGAAGACCTTGGTACGTGCTGTCTGTATCATCCTGCCTTCCCTTGATTAAAGGAAACCAAGCTCCAGCATAGCCTCCTCGCTCATCATCTCCTTGGACCACTCGGGCTCGAAGGTAAGCTGGATCTCTACGCCAGTGACGCCCGCGACGTCCTCGATCTTCATGCGTACATCCTCGAGGATGAAGTCGGCGGCAGGGCAGTTGGGGGCTGTAAGGGTCATGGTGATGATGACGAACTTCTCGTCCGTCAGCTCTACGCAGTAGATGAGCCCTAGGTCGTAGACGTTGACGGGGATCTCGGGGTCGTAGACCGTGCGGAGCGCGGCGACGATGTCCTCCTCTATGCGTAGGTATTCGTTGTCCTCTGACATATATCTTAGTTAGGTTCTAGAAAGTGATGCGTGCGTGCCTGCAGCGGGGGATCCGCTAGGCAGGGCGTAGCTCGACGACCTGATCACAGGCAGCCGCCACACGCGGATGATGGGTGATGAAGATCACGAGGCGATCCTGCACCGAGCGCCTCAGCTGCTCGAGGAAGCGTGCCTCCGTATCCTCATCCAGTGCCGAGGTGGCCTCGTCCAGCAGTAGGATACGCCCAGGACGCAGCAGCGCTCGGGCGATGGCGATACGCTGCGCTTGGCCCTCCGAGAGCCCTACACCACGCTCGCCGATCAGCGTATCGAGCCCCTCGGGGAGGCTGCGCACGAAGTCTGCGACGGCTAGGTCCAGCGCCTGCCATAGGCGCTCGTCGCTGGCCTCATCGTCCCCGATGAGGAGGTTCTCTCGTATGGTTCCGCTCATCAGGCTACCGCCCTGAGGGACGTAGACGAAGTTGGATCGTGTGCGCTCGGCTATGGGATAGCTTCGCCCTCCAGCACGCAGCTCCAGGCTCCCTTCGGTAGGGCTGACGAGGCCGAGCAGTAGGCGCAGCAGGGTGGTCTTGCCCGTACCCGTGCGGCCCATCAGGGCGATCATCTGACCGCTGCGGGCCTCGAGGTCGAAGTCGCGGTAGACCCAGGGCTCCTCGGCACTGTAGCGGAAGCTCAGCCCCTCGACGCGCAGCTCCAGCTCGCCACTGAGGCGCAGCTCGCGCTGCATGTCCTCGGTCTTCAGCGCGAGGATCTGCCCGAGGCGATCGAGGCTAGAGCGGGCATTGACCAGCGTAGGCAGGAGGCTCAGGAGCGTATTCAGCGGCCCCTGGATGCGCCCTACCAGCTGGAGGAAGGAGGTCATCATCCCGAAGGTCACCGTGCTATAGAAGATGCCCCGTACGCTCCATAGGAAGGCCGTGATGTAGCCCGCGGAGAAGGCGCTTTGGATGAAGAGGCTGGTGAAGACGGAGACAAAGGTCTGGCGACGTACGGCCTGCATGTAGCGGCCTTGCTTGAGGCCCAGCTCCACGAGGCTGGACTCCTGGCGCTCGAAGGTACGCAGGAGGGTCTGATTCGTCAGGCGCTCCTGGATGTGGGCTGTGATCTGGCTCTCGGCGGCCTTCATCTCATCCGTATAGCGGCGCATACGGCGGTAGTAGAGGCGGCTAAAGAGCAGCACGAGCGGCATCCCCAGGCCAAGGATCAGAGCAAGGCTTGGGCTGAAGTAATAGAGCAGCAGCAGGGCACCCAAGAGCTGGATGCTCGCTGTGATGGCTGTGGGGAGGGAGGAGACGAAGAAGCCCACCAGGGCATCTGTATCGCGTAGCATACGGACGATGACGTCGCCGCTATGGAGCTCTGAGAGCTGCTGCCAGCGCGTATAGAGCAGATGGCGGAAGACCTTACGCTGCAGGGCGATGCTCATACGAGCCCCCGTGTAGCCCGTCAGGCGTACCGAGGCGACCTTGCAGACGACCTGCAGGGCAAGGCTTAGGACCAGGAGGCTGATGTCGCGGGTGAGGGTGGCCGACTGATGCTGTACGGCCTGGTCGATGACCTCCTTGGACAGATAGACAAAGGCAAGGGCGAAGCCTACCCCCAGTATCCCCAGGAGGATAATGACGAGGATGCTCCAGCGATGACCGCGGAGGAGGAAGCGCAGCAGCTCTACCATCCTCGGGGGCGCAGATGGAGCATCACGTGCCCCAGGACACTGCCCCAGATGATGCGGGAGGCATGATGCGGTGTGATGGCATAGAGGCGGCGCGAGCGGCGTGCCTTGAAGGTCAGCTTGCGCCAGTTAGACACCCAGACGTTGGAGGCGGGCTCGGGGCGCTGGCCGAAGCCGAAGTTCCCCCCACGCAGCACATCCTGCAGGACATCCTCGCTATGCGGGTCGTCCTCCTCAAGGAGCGGGAAGGGGAAGAGCTCGGGGGCTGCTCCTAGGTAACGGATCGCCGCCTGGGCAAAGAGCTGCATCGGGTAGAGGATATCCAGCTGCTGCGCCATCTCGGTGAAGCGGCTATTATCCAGCTCGGGGCGGTGTGCCTCCAGGTAGAGCAGCCAGTCGCAGTACTGCCTGAAGCCTACCCCCCAGTGCAACCAATGGAAGAAGATATGGATGAAGATGTAGAGGGCATTGAGCTCAGCGGGGAGCGTGTCTACCTCGACGCCCTCGCCGAGCGACACGCGCTCTAGGCGTCCCTCACGGATCGCCGCCTGCACGAGCCGCTCGAAGTAGGCGTTGTGGCGCTTGAGGTCGAAGAAGACAGCCCGCGCATGGTTCTCCACTAGCGTGCTCCGATAGCTGAAGGCCGTGTGCCCGCGGCGCGCCTCCGACTCGACATGCAGGTGGTAGCCCTCCTGCATGAGGAAGACATTAGCCCACAGGTAGTCGGTCTCGCTGTAGTACAGCAGGTCGAGGTCGCCGCCTGCCCGCAGCTCGGGCTTCGGGTAGTACTGGCTGAGGCCTAAGCCCTTGAGCAGGACGAAGGGCAGCTCTACCTCCTCGAGCTTGGTCATCAGATCCTTGAGCCCAGCCAGCAGACGGCGGTTGCCCTCCTTCGTCATCTCTACCTCGGTGAAGATCTTGAGGTAGAGCTGACGGGGGGGGAGTGCCTCCTTAGGCAGCTTGAGGATCGTGTCGCCCACGAAGCCCGCCACGGCGTGTGCTCGTGCCAGATGACGTATGCGCCGCCAGACGGGCTCCTTCAGTCCCAGGAAGGGCGTAGGGTCGGGCTGCTCGCCGCGCATCGCTATGCGTAGGAGCAGGAGGAAGAGCCGATCAGCCTGGGTCAGCATCGCCGTATGGTGGGGGGCTGTGGGTGATGAAGTCAGTAAGGGTTTGGGGAGCCTCGGAGAGCCCTTAGTCGAGGACCTTGACCTCGTGCAGCTCGGTGATAAGGCGTGCCACATCGGCGGCGGCCGTCTCTGCATCGACGTCGTAGCGCTCCATCAGGAGCTCTACCCAGTCCTCAGCCTCGAAGGGCTCCTGCCCTACACTCTCGAGGAGGTAGGCAGCCGTATCGTTGAGGCTCACAGCCTGGGTGTAGTCCAGGCTCGACCCAGAGCCTACGATCATGATGTACTCGTCAGCGATGTGACGAATGGAGATAGAGTCTTTGATCTTCATACGCTGTTTGCTTATGGGTGTACTCTCTTAGGTTCGGCTAGTGTAGTTCCTCATCCCAGTCCTCGTCCCAATCGAAGAGGTCCATACCCTCGGGGAGGTCGTCGGCGAACTGGTCGAGGTCGCGACGGTCCTTCTTGGTCGGACGGCCGAGCCCCTTAGCTCGGTCGACGAAGCCTGAGACCCGCTGCAGCTCCAGTAGCTCGTACTGCTCGCGGGGGGTGACGTTCTCCATGTACTGGGGCACGAGCTTGGCGCCGACGCGGCTACCGATGAGCTCCAGCACGCGGAAGGAGTAGGTCACAGGAGGCTTGCGGACGGAGACGATCGCACCACGCTGTAGCATGCGCGCAGGCTTGACCGTGGCCCCGTCGATCGCTACGCGCCCCTTGCGGCAGGCGTCGGTAGCGATGGAGCGTGTCTTGAAGACGCGCACCGCCCAGAGCCACTTATCAATACGTACCTCGTCCATCTAGTGATCCTATATACTTATGCAAAAGTAAGCATTTATCTGCAAGAGACGTTAAAGAGTGCCTTTTCGCACCGCGAAGCTGACCCGTCTGAGGGCTGCTAGCGCTGGCGCGTCCAGAGGGTCGTACGTCCGAAAAGGGATGCCCCGATAAAGCCGCGTACCTTAAGGTTGCCGTCCGCCTGGCGCGTAGCCTTGCAGCTGTAGGTCTTGCCACTCTCGGGGTCATAGATCTTACCACCCTTGTAGTCAGCGCCTTCGTCGTGCTGCAGGTCGCGTAGGATGACCTTGCCGACGAGCTTCTTCTCGGCCTCGGCCTTGTCGGGGTTCTTGCTGTCGAGGACATCGCCGCGGCGCGTCCAGACGAGGGTACCGATGTAGCGCGTGCCCTGCTTGGAGACGACGATCTTGGCCTTGCCTCCCTCGGTCATATAGGTACCGAGGATGGCATCTGCGGGCTGCTGGGCCGCGAGGCCGAGTGCCGAGAGGAGGACGAAGCCGAGGCTGAGGAAGAGCCTGCGGAGGCTGCTATGCTTCTGCATCATAGTTCTTATCTATATATGTATGGGATTACTGGACGGTGAGGCCGAGCTTGGCGGCCTCCTGGAGCATGTAGGCGTGGGCGGCCTCGTACTCGTTGGGGATGGTGCCCTCGAGGATAGCCTCCTTGATGGCGTCCTTGATGAGCCCCACCTCGCGGCAGGGGCTGAGGGCAAAGGTCTGCATGATCAGTTCGCCCGAGATAGGCGGCTGGAAGTTGCGTACCCGGTCCTTCTCCTCGATGTCGGCGAGCTTCTGCCGCACGAGGCTGTAGTTGTCGAGGTACTTACGCACCTTCTGCGGGTTCTTGCTGGTGATGTCAGCCTCCACCAGGAGCATGAGGTCGTCGATGTCGTCTCCCGCCTCGAAGAGCAGGCGACGCACGGCCGAGTCCGTCACGCCCTCATCGACGAGCATGGCGGGGCGCATGTGCAGGTTCACCAGCTTCTCGACGTAGTGGAGCTTGGCATCCAGCGGCAGGCGCAGACGAGTGAAGATACGCTTGACCATCTTCATCCCCACGTAGTTATGGTTGTGGAAGGTCCAGCCCAGGCGCTTATCGAAGCGCTTAGTGCGGGGCTTGCCGATGTCGTGCAGCAGCGCCGCCCACAGCAGCCACAGGTCCTCCTCGCGGCGCCCGCGAGCCGTGAGCGCGCGGGCTAGGTTGTCTACGACCTTATAGGTATGGGTAAGGTTATCCTTGTGCCCTATGCCCTCGCGCGTCTCGGCGCCCTTCAGCTCCAGCAGCTCGGGGAAGACGAGGCCCATGAGCCCCGAGAGCTCGAAGAGCTCCAGCCCCACAGAGGGACGAGGCGAGAGCAGGATCTTGTTGAACTCCGTAGAGATGCGCTCGGCCGAGATGATGGCGATGCGCTCGGCATTGCGCCCTATGGCGGCGAAGGTCTCGGGGTCGATGAAGAAGCCCAGCTGCGAGGCGAAGCGTAGCGCCCGCATCATGCGCAGCGGATCATCGCTGAAGGTCACATCGGGGTCAAGCGGCGTGCGCAGCGTCAGGTCCTCCATATCCTCCAGCCCGTAGAAGGGGTCGACGAGCTCGCCGAAGCGCTCCTCATTGAGGCAGAGCGCTAGGGCGTTGACGGTGAAGTCACGGCGCTGCTGGTCCTCCTCCAGCGTCCCGTCCTCGACGACGGGCTTGCGGCTATCGGGACTGTAGCTCTCGCGGCGCGCACCGACGAACTCTAGCTCCAGCTCCCCCTGCTTGACCTGCGCCGTACCGAAGCGGGCAAAGACCGAGATATGCGCCCCACGGCCTAGCCTCCGCGCCACGGCCTCCGCTAGGTCGATCCCCCGCCCCACGGAGACGATGTCTATATCCTTGGAGGGGCGACGCAGGAAGAGGTCACGCACGTAGCCGCCCACGACATAGGCCTCGACGCCTAGTTCGTCAGCTGCCTGACCTATGAGATGGAAGAGGGGGGTGTCGATCTTGTCCTTTACTAGGGCTTCATCAAGCATCTTGTACTTCAGATTTTGTTTGCCGCAAAGATACGGCTTTTCGGGCAGCCCTAGCTACCGCGGGGAGGGGCTCGGTAAGCGCCTAGAGGGGCTCGCAGGGACGCTAGGCATCCCCGCGAGCCCCTCTAGGGCTTCGTAATCGTATGGTCTAGGTGAGGCTTACTTCTCGCCGCGGCGCTTGCGCAGCACGTGGCGTACCTCCTCGAGCTTCTCGACGCGCTTGAGCTGCTCGCTCTCATACTCGACGAAGAGCTCCTCCTTCTCGGCGGGACGGACGTAGGCTAGGGCCTCACCCTTGCGGACGTTGGCGCCCTGCGCCGTGACCTCGGAGAGGCGACCGGTGAAGTTGGAGTACACAGGCTCGAAGTAGCCTGCCGTCGTCTGGATGTAGCAGAGGGGCTCACCCGTCTTGATGTAGGTGCCGAGGGCTGGAGCCGTAGAGTAATCCTCGGGGTCTACCTCCCAGATGATCTGACCGGAGGCGGGGGCCTCGATAGGCTCGGTACCCTGGCGCTTGACCTTGAGGGCATCCTCGGGGCTGTAGCCCTTCTTGACGAGGGCGTCGGTCTTAGCCTTGTCCAGCTCTGCCTGGAAGCGCTCCTTAGCCGCACCACTCTTGTAGTCGCGGTACTGGCTCTCGTGCATGGCGAATTCGAAGAGCTCTTCGTCGTCCTCGCCCAGCTCCCAGCCGTTCTCTACCATCTCGGCGCGGAACTTATCCAGCGCGTCGGGGTAGTTGAGCTGAGGGTCCTCGGTGGTGAACTCGAAGCCCTTGCTGGCGGCCAGCTCGACGATCTCGGGATCGAGCTTGCCCGGCAGGCGACCCGACTTGCCGAGGATCATACCCCAGGTATTGTTGTCGATCGCCTCCCAGCGGCCCTTGCCGATGGTGAGGTTGTAGACGTTCATCAACGCGACGTTCTTGACGTACTGGCTGAAGGGCGTCACCAGTGGGGGATACCCGAGGCGAGGCCATACGTAGGCGACTTCGTCGAAGAGGCGCACCAGGAGGTCGTCGACGCTCAGCTCAGGCTCACCCTTCTTGCGCAGGTGCATATTGATCCCAGCGTGTACGCCCTTGAGGTCAGCCATCATCGAGCCCATCATACCACCAGGCAGACCGCAGCCTACGAGCAGCGAGGACATGAGGAGGTTGGAGGGGTTGATGAAGTAGCCGAGGAAGTCGTCGATGAACTCCTGCGTCAGGGCACGTGCCTTCATGTAGGCATCCATGTTGATGTCGGCGACCTTGAAGCCCGCGTCGATGAGCATCTCACGGATGGTGATGACGTCTGGGTGGATCTTACCCCAGGACAGCGGCTCGATAGCGACGTCGACGATGTCGGCACCATTGCGGCAGACCTCCAGCATAGAGGCGACGGAGAAGCCAGGGCCCGTGTGGCCGTGGTACTCGATGATGACCTCGGGGTGCTTGGTCTTGATGGCCTTGACCAGACGACCGAGGAAGGCGGGACGCCCTACCCCAGCCATGTCCTTGAGACAGATCTCGGGGGCTCCTGCGGCGATGAACTGATCGGCTAGGTCGGCATAGTACTCTACCGTGTGCACGGGCGAGTGCGTGATACAGAGCGTAGCCTGGGGGATCATGCCTGCCTCCTTGGCGTAGGTGATGGAGGGGATGACGTTGCGCGGGTCGTTGAGCCCGTCGAAGATACGCGTGATGTCTACGCCCTGCGCCTTCTTGACCTTATACATCAGGCGACGCACGTCAGCGGGCACGGGGAACATACGCAGACCATTCAGACCACGGTCGAGCATGTGCGTCTGGATACCTGCCTCGTTGAGGGGCTTGGTAAAGGCGCGCACGGCCTTATTGGGGTTCTCGCCGTAGAGGAGGTTGACCTGCTCGAAGGCACCGCCGTTGGTCTCGACGCGGGCGAAGCAGCCCATCTCGACGAAGACAGGAGCGATACGCTCGAGCTGATCCTTACGTGGCTGATACTTACCCGAGGACTGCCACATGTCGCGGTAGATCAGGCTGAACTTGATTTCTCTCTGTTCCATAAGAGTTGATCGATTGATAAGGTATGTATAGTTATTCTTGTCTCGTGGTAGCGCTCTGGGCCGATCGGTCCATCTGGTCGAGGGTGTGCAGCCACTGTAGGGCCACCAGCCCCGCCGTCTCGGTACGCAGGCGGCTCTCCCCTAGGGTAATGGGCTGATAGCCGCGCTCGAAGGCGCGCTGCAGCTCCTCCTCGGTGAAGTCCCCCTCCGGGCCTATGGCCAGCAGCGTATCCGCTCCCGCCTGCCAGCAGTCGGAGATGAGCCGACGCTGAGGCTGCAGCTCTCCGCGGCAATGGGCGATGAGCTTGACAGCCGCGGGATGCTCCTCTAGGAGCTCGGCGAAGGGTACGTCCACACGCAGCTCGGGCAGCCAGGCCTTGTGGCTCTGCTTCATGGCGCTCTCGATGATACGCTCTAGGCGCGCCACGTTGGTATGCTTGCGCTCGGAGTGCTTCACCCGAAGGAGGATGAGCTCATCCACGCCGAGCTCGACGGCCTTCTCCAGCGTCCACTCGATGCGCTCCATGCTCTTGGTCGGGGCTAGGGCCAGCGTCAGACGGCCGCGCCAATAGGACTGCCAGCGCTCCTCATGCATCAGCTCCACCAGGCAGTGGCGCCTGTCGGTAGCCGTCACCCGCAGCTCGTAGAGCGCGCCACGGCCGTCGGTGGCCAGCAGCTCGTCCCCAGGCCTGACGCGTAGCACGCGCAGCGCATGCTGCGCCTCCGCCTCGGGCAGGGCCAGCTGCTCCTTCACATCAGGGGCATAGAAGAGGGGCCAATCCTTCATGTTCGTTTCCTATCCGTTTACTCTACCAAAGTTAAGCCTTTTATCCCGAACAAGGGGCATGTCATGGAAAGAATTCCGTAATTGCTCCAGCCTACCCTCCACCTGCGCAAAAACCTGCTCACATCGGGCAAAAGTGCGCAAGAGAAGAGCGCTCCCCCTAGCCCAGCAAAGCCCCACATCCACGCCCCTCACGAGCCCCAGCAAGCAAGACCGAAAGGCCCTCCCCTCCTCCTCCGCCCGCCGCCTGGCGGGGGGCCTGCGGTGCGCCCCACGCTCCCCGCGAGGCAAGCCCGACAAAGCCACGCGCCAGAGGCAAGCGAAGCCTCAGCCGAACTCACCCCAAGCTCCGCTCCACCAAGCCCCGCCGCAGACAGCAGCCGACCCGAGGAAGCGAGCAAGGCGACCCGCAGGCCCGCAGCACCCCACGAGCACCGAGCGCGCCCCGTGAGAGATATCTATCAGCGTGCTGAGGGACGCCAGTCAGGCCACTGAGGGATATCAGTCAGAGCGCCGAGGGATATACCTCAGCCGACCGAGGCCGAGCGGCCACCTCCCTAGGGGACACAAGAGACCACGAGTACCGAGGGCGGCGGGCAACATGCTGAGTGGCATCTATTACATCCACGAGGGGGACACTCAGAGCAAGGAGCACCCACCCAACACACAAGGACCAAGCCACCAGCATCCACACAAGCCTACCCTCCCCGCTCCCACACAGGCCCAACACGGTACCCCAAAAGGCTGCACGGAGGCGACAAGCCCCAAGAGCAAGAACCAGTACGAGCGGCGCGGCGGCACGACAGACGACCATACGTTCCACGTGGAACATCACACCTCAGGGAAGGAGACAGACATAAAGCAAGGCGGGCGGACGTTCCACGTGGAACTTCCGCCCGCCTTGCTCAGGGAACACAGAAATAAAACTAAGGATACGCTGAGAGATAAGCGCGCGTCTCGTCGGCATAGACCGAGAGCGCCGCCTTGAGTTCGTCGAGCGAAGCGAAGCGCCGCTCGGGAGCCAAGCGACTCAGCAGCTCGACACGCAGCTCCGCGCCGTAGATCTCGGCATCGAAGTCAAAGAGGTGTACTTCAATGGAGGGCTCCAGATCACCGCCCAGCGTAGGACGCGAACCGAGGTAGAGCATTCCGCCCCGCTCGGGAACGAAGTGCGTCGACCCGGGGAGGCTATACACGCGGCAGGCATAGACACCTGCGGGAGGCAGCAGCTGCAGGGGATCAAGGCGCTGGAGGTTCGCTGTCGGGAAGCCCAGACGACGACCGAGACGCTGGCCAGAGACCACTACGCCACTGCAGCTATGCGGGCGACCCAGGAGCGTCTGAGCCTCCTCCATCGCACCCTCGGTGATGGCGCGGCGGATGGCAGACGAACTGATCGGCTGCTCATCGCCATAGAGTAGCGCCACATCACGCAGCAGCGAGATACCGCACTCCGCGGCGAGCGCTTCGTACTCCTCGGAGCTCAGCTGACGCCCGTCCGAACCGAAGCGATGATCATAGCCCAGGAAGAGGTGCGTCACCCCGTAGTCCGTCGCTAGGTGGTGCAGGTATTCCCCTGCCGTGCGTGCTGCGAGCTCGCGGGTAAAGGACTCCACCTCGACCTCGTCCACGCCTGAGGCGTAGATATAGGCAACGTTCTCCGCCAGCGGCAAGAGATGCGGCGGGGCGGCCTCGGGGCGCAGCAGTTCGGCAGGATGTGGGTCAAAGGTCAGGACGAGCGTACGCCCTCCGAGCTGGCGGGCAAAGGCCTGCATGCGCGCGAAGAGCTGCTGGTGCCCGCGATGTATCCCGTCGAAGCTGCCGAGGGTAGCGACTAGCGCCTGATCCATGAGAGCGGGTTGAGCTTGGTGCGTTCGTGCCACAGCTGGAAGTGCAGCAGCCTATCGGCAGAGCCGTCGGGGGCCGCGCCTATAGCACCCAGCGCTTGCCCCGTAGCGACACGCGCCCCCTGGGAGACAGCGACGCTACTGAGGTTGGCATAGACGGTCAGATAGTTCCCGTGGCGCAGGATAATGGAGGTGCCGTAGCCTGGGATGACAAAGATGCGGCTCACCACGCCCGAGAAGACGGCGTAGGCTTGGCCCGCTGAGCGGAGGCCGAAGTCCACCCCACTGCTCGATACCTGCACGCGGCTATGCTGACTATGCTGGTGCACGCCGAAGGTGCGGAGCAGCGAATAAGCGCCGCGGATGGGCGCTGGGAGGCGGCCCTTGTTCTGCGCGAAGGAGGAGGCCAGCGCGCGCTCATTGGCGTCCATAGCATAGCCTCCTGGGGTCGCAGCGCGACGTGGCTCATCGCCTAGATCCTCCTGCTGCCTAGGGCGCTCTACGGGCTGCTCGGCGGGCTGAGGCTGCCCTGGCTTATCGCGAGGGATCGTGGGGCGTGCGGCACGCTGGGCAGCCTCGCGGCGGCGACGCGCCTCCTCCTGACGGCGACGCTGAGCCTCGGCACGCTGCTGGGCAGCACGTATCTCGGCCTCGACCTGCTGCTGGATGCGGCGGTCGAGCTCCTCGGCACGCTGGCGCTGCTTGGAGAGATCCTGCGCGAGCTGCTGTTGCTGCCCCTTGAGCTCCTTGACGGAGGCCTGCTGCTGCTGCTCCTGGCTCTCGAGCTTCTTCTGCTCCTGGACGCGGAGGCTCAGGAGCTGCTCCTTGGCGGCATGCGTGCGCCCTACTTCCTGCTTGGTATGCTCAATGCGGCTACGCGTATCCCTTAGCCCCTCTGAGGCTCGGCGCACGGCCGAGACATAGCGGCTGAGGAAGCGCTGACGCTCACGCGCCTGACTGGGCGAGGAAGAGGAGAGGACGAAGATCATCGGGTCGATATGCGCGTCGATACGCTGCAGCTGCCTCAGCGCCTCGCTGTAGCGCTGTAGGAAGCCAGACTCCTCGCGGTGCAGCTCGGAGATACGCCCCGTGAGGGAGCCGATCTGCTGCTCGAGGCCCGAGATCTCACTGCCCAGGACGCTGACGACCTGCTTGCGCTGGGCGACCTGCTCCTGCACGAGCCTCAGCGAGCGCTCCTGCTGCTTGGTGCTCTTACGTAGCTCCTGCAGCTTGCGGTCCGAGGCGGCGATGTTCTTCAGGAGCTGCTTACGCTCCTGCTCCAGGCGGCGTAGCGTGCGCGACTGCTGCGCCTGAGCGAGACTCGGCACTGCTAGCAGCAGCGTGAGGCCGAGCAGGAGGCAGGGTATAGGGCGGTGCATCATAGCTTGGAAAGGAGCTTAAGCAGCTCGGTGAGGTCTATGCGCTCGTAGCTGGGCTTTATCTTTATGGTGAGGTCAGGCAGGGCGCCCTCGTGACGCTTCAGGCGTGACCAGTCGAGGCTGAGCTCGCTCTTGCCCTTGCCTGCGCTACGCTGCACTGTGATGGTCGTCGCCTCGGGCAGCCCGCGCTGCATGCTCTCCACGCTGTAGCTATAGCGTGCCGTGACGAGCGGAGCCGCGTGCATCGTGCTCTGGTAGTAGCGCGCCTCGGTGAGGCGAGAGGCGCCATTAAGCTCCATGTGGAGCATGTGCTTGTCGCGATCGAGGAAGGTAGCCGTCGCTCCCGCCTGCGTAGTACGGAAGCTCTGCAGGCGCATGCTCCCCTTGCCCAAGTTTGGCTTGGCGAGCAGCAGGTACTCTACATCCTCGTAGCTCAGGGGGAAGCCCAGGAGCCGCGAGAGCTCTGCGAAGCTTGCCTCAGCATAGCGCCCGTGCATGCGGTCGATGACGGTGACCCCCTCGGGGGTGAACCATACGCGCGCCGCCTCCACCAGTGGGAAGGGGACGACCGACCAGTAGATGGTCTGCCCCTTGACGATCGTAGCGTTGATGCGCGTCGTCAGCGACTGTGCCCCGAGCTGTAGCTCGGCATCAAGTGCACCGCGCAGGACGGAGGCGTAGGGTGCCTCCCCCGCGATCTGCGCCTCTAGGGTGCTCTGCGTGGGACCCCAGTCGACAGCAACGACTTGGTAGTCCTCCTCGCTGGAGCTCGTAGTACGGATGATGCCACAGCTGGAGAGGGTGAGGAGCCCTAGGGCTAGGGCAAGGGGCTTAGCGCTAGGGGCGCTGGATCTTTTTCTTTGCATCGTTGATCTTCTTCTTGAGTGTGGGGAGGGTGGCACGTAGCTCTTCGGCCTGCGAGGGCTCTAGATCGGGCTCGGCGAGCTTCTTCTGATAGGCGGCCTCAGCGAGCGTCCAGTAGCGCTCTGCCTCAGCCCAATCGGCTTCTGCGGCTAGGATGTCACCCATATGCTCATACATGTCGGCCGAAGCGCTCTCCCCTGCCTCATCGAGGGCCTTGCGCTGGTAGAGCTTTGCGAGCGTATAGTTCTTGCGCAGGAGATAGATATAGGCGTAGGTGTCGAGGATGTGGGGGGCCTTGGGGCTGAGCTTGACGGCTTGCCCCGCCAGACGCTCGGCCTTGTCGAGCTCCTGCCCTGCCTTCGCTAGACGATAGGCATAGTTATTCAACACCTCGGGATCGGAGTCGTAGGCGGCGAGTGCTGCCTCGTAGTATTCATTAGCCTTGGCACGCTCCTCCTTCGTTCCCGAGGCATAGAGGTCGGCCAGCAGCCCTAGGATGCGCCCTGGACCTATGCCCGTCTTAGGCTCGACCTCCTGGCAGGCACGCTCCAGCGCTACGCGCGCCTCCTCGCGCTTGCCTGCAGTATAGAGCTCGGAGGCCGCTGTGATATGGTAGCGCCAGTCGGTGGGGACGTGTCGGAGTGCTTCGCTAGCCACACGGCCGATCAGCGCCTCATCCTCTAGCCCTACGGCGTCCTGGAAGTATTCGTCCCATAGCCAGGGCTCGTCGGCGCGCTGCTTGGACGCTGGCTCCAGGAGGGCTATGGCCTCGCGGTAGCGCTCCTTGTAGCGCAGCAGCCGCACGTAGTACTGCAGCGCCGCCTTAGGATCGAGCTTCACGAGCTGTTCCACATAGGGGAGGTACTGATCTTGCAGTAGGGCGTTCTCCGCCTCCTGCTGGCTGGAGGAGACGAGCGCCCAGAGCTGGAGCTTCTCCTCGGTGGGGAGCGTCGTATCCTGATTGACGCTCGCCAGGAGCCGCTCGGCATCGGCGTACTTCTTACGGTCAAGCGCCTGGTGCACGCGTAGGACGACGGTATCACTAGGCTTGAGGTAGCCCTGGCGCTGCTTGTCCTTGAGGAATTTATCGAAGGAGCTGTCCAGCCTGCGATTGATGAGGTAGAGGCCGTAGTCATAATTCGCAGCGCGGTCATCAGGGAAGAGCTCGAGGCGTCGGTAGTGCTCGTCGAAGATGTGACTCCCCTCCCCCGCCATCCTCTGCAGCTGGATCTTCATCTGGGTGACCTGCCCGTAGGCGTCGACGTTGCGCTTGAAGTGCTCCTGCAGCTCACCGCAGAGCTCGATGGCCTTCTTTAGGTCTCCTGAGCGCGCGTAGAGCTGTACGAGGCGGTAGCGCATATCATCATTGTCAGGGTCAGCCTTAGCTAGCTGCTCGGTGATACGCAGGGCATCCTGCAGGCGCTCGCGGCTGAAATAGGCGGAGGCAAGCGCCTGGCCATACTCGCGACGACTGCTATCGACACGATAGGCCAACTCCAGCAGCGGCAGGCTCTCCGCCTCACGGCCGAGGTCAGCGGCCACACGCCCCAGCAGATAGGCGATGTCACCATCCTCGGGCGCCAATGCATGGGCGTGGCGCAGCAGCTGATAGGCCGAGTGCGGCTGATCCGCGCTACGCGCCAGCACCGCCTGGTAGTAGTACTCGGTGGCCTTGGTGAGGCTATCCGCACGCGCTGCCGGCTGGGGCTGCTGGGCACGAGCCTGGAGCCCCTGCCCCACTAGGAGCCCTAGCCCCAGCACGCAGAGGAGGCCTATTTTCTTAGCATCCGTCCTTGACTTCATATTATCCTTAACGTCTTAGATCTCTAGACTTGTACCTCTGGTTTGCCCGCCTTGGAAAAGGCCCTGCGGCCTATCCTAGCCAGCCCCTTGCCAGTGTATGCGATCAAAAAAGCAATAGCGCCAACCCCGTATGGAGCTGGCGCTACGTGTGGTAGTCCATAGGAGAATCGAACTCCTCTTTCAAGGATGAAAACCTTGCGTCCTAACCGATAGACGAATGGGCCGACCTAGTGGCAAGCGCACCCCTAAGGGCTCACTTGCGAGTGCAAAGTTAAGACAAATAATTGAATCTACAAATTGCCTGCAGAAATTCCCCGCACAGGGCGGCCCCTTCCTCCCCCTTGCCCCGCAGCTCCGTCCCCTCTATCCCCTCAGCACCGCGCCTCCTAATCCCTCACCACTCCTTTCGCCCATCCTCCCCCACCCGCACAGCCAAGGGAGGCCGCCTCTGAGGGATATCCATCAGCCCTCTGAAGGACGTCCGTGGGCGCCAAGACTGATATCCCTCAGCGCGCTCCGACACTACTGGGAGGGCGGCGTGAGCTAAAGGCGAGGATAGTTAAGAAATAGGCGTCCAAAGGAAACAGCCCCGTGCTGCCCTCCCCGAGCCCCTCTCTGAGCGGGCCTGCTCCTTAGCCCAAGCCAAACCAGGCCTTAGCCTCTCCCCCCAGCCAGTAAGTGCGAAGGCCACCCGCGGACGCGTACCTATTATATAGTCGTGGGCAAGTGGTCGAACTTTTGCCCCCCAAGCCACAAAGGCACAAAAACAAGAAGTCCGACCCTCCAGCGGAAGATCGGACTTACTGATGTCGCTTGTATGATTGTCGGGATACCAGGATTCGAACCTGGGACCCCCTGCTCCCAAAGCAGGTGCGCT
>ERZ773265.229-NODE-229-length-36269-cov-14.689071_pt1 | contig 36269 bp, 44 predicted proteins | sample MGYA00580512_ERZ773265 | MGnify/ENA primary metagenome ERZ773265 (study PRJEB29015, sample SAMEA2738169) | human oral metagenome | biome: human oral; feature: human-associated habitat; material: saliva | place: China | collected 2183 ... | reverse complement strand
GGTAAGAACTGGATATTGGTCGAGTATTTACTTATGCAAGCATTATATGTTTTCGCAGAGATTGTAAATGAAGAGACTTTAAAAGGAGACTAGATATGAAAACTCCAAATAGTTATATGAAAATTCCAAACGATTGTAGACCTAATAGAGAATTTAAAGCTATATCTCTATACAAAGGCACCGATATTGAACTCCCTAAGCGTGAGACCTATTTCAGTGCTGGGTATGATTTAAGGTCAGCGGAAACAGTGGTAGTTGGGGCTGGTGAAACAGTCCTTATACCAACTGGTTTAAAAGTTTTGCTCCCAGACGATGAATTTTTAGCTATTTATCCTCGTTCCTCTTTGGCTGGTAAGTATGGTATTACGCTTGCTAATTGTGTCGGTGTTGTGGATAGCGATTATTACAACAATGAAGATAACGAAGGACATATCCAAGTATTGCTTAAAAATACCACTGCTACAGATTATGTAGTTAAAAAGGGCGACAAGATTGCACAAGGTATTTTCCAAGAATACAAAAGAGTAGCAAATGATTGGCCTCGTGGTCCTCGCAAAGGTGGATTTGGAAGCACGGGTAAATAATATGGGATATAGAGATTATGGAGAATTACTCGAAGACCAAATTGCAGAGATGAAAATGCGATTACGAGCATATAGAGAAGGGCAACGAGATAATCGTGCCAGATTAGCCAAACAACATGGCGTAAAATTTGTAGACCCTAGCAAAGCAAAGGAGAAAGTGATTATGACAACAAAACAATTCATTTACATATTAGGCGGTTTGTTACAATTGGGCTATACAGAAATGCGGAAGTTAGACCATAGCATAGCAGTGAGTGGCGTTGATGTTCCTACTCGTGAGTTTATGGTATCTGATGATATTTTAGAGTTTGTACCAGAACACGGCAGTATTGCTCGTGCGTTGTCTCAAGATTACGCCCTTGAAACTGTTAAGTTAGGGTTAGAATTAATTCAGAACTTCCCAGAATACAAGAAAATTGTTCATAAACCTAATCAATTAGTAGCTTATGAAACTAAAGAAGAACAGTACCTAGTTACATTAAATGGTATTGTAAAAACAAACCCAGGTGATTGGATTATCACTGGTGTCAATGGCGAGCAATATCCTTGCGACCCAGAGATTTTTAAACAACTGTATGACATTGTAGAATAGTATATTACGATATACTAAATGGGGGTTACATGGTTCACTATTTCGTAGTTGACTACGGAAATACTGGTGACTTCTATAATGTTGGTGTATTAGGAGAGAATAAAGACCTCATAGAGGAATATTTGAAAACACAATCAAGAAATGTACGATACTTAAAATCATGTGAGAGAAAAAAGAAAACAGGTAAGGACATAGGGGTAGGTATTATCGTAAGTTGTAGATACCTATCTCGTTGCCCTAAAGGTCTCACACCAGATAGTAGAGGTACAGTAATATGAAAGAGTCGATGATACAAGAGGCATTGGCTCTTTTTGAACAGCGTGGCGATAGTGCTGTCGAAGAAATCAATGCTATTATGAGAAATTGGGAATTTACCAATTCAGTAGCAGAATATCGCAAAGTTGATAAACTTTCTGCCATGGTGGAGAGGTATGGCGATTCGCCAGAAAAAATCATCATACGTAAAGAAGAACGCATGATGTTACTTCACTTCGTATGTTGGTTAAAAGTGTATTTAAAACAGGTGCGACCATTGATGTGGTATGTATGGAGAGATACCGTTATCTATGGTATGAGTATCAAGCAGTGTGCAAGGAAATATAAAATTACAGAATCATCAGCTAAAAATTGTAAATCAGCTTGTAAACAAAATATTAAAAGGGCATTGCCATTGTATTACGCACAGTTTGGTAATTTAGAAGAATATCTAAAAAACTAGGAGCGTGCATGACTACAAAAGCATTAGCGGGGACATTTCTACCGCACATTATGAAGTGTAGATTAGATAGTGAATATGGCCAGTTGGCTGTATTATCTGATGTACACGAAGGTTTAAACAACCGCAAGTATTTACAACAAACAGTAAAAAACTTGTTAGAATTAGGCGAAAATTGCAAAGTAATTCTTGGCGGTGATAGCACTAATACCACAACAAAACACTCAAAGGGTAGCGTATTAGAAGAGACATTAGTCGGTGATGAACAGGTATACGCATTGGTTGAAGATATTCGTCCTTTATATGAGAGTGGGCAATTACTAGGTGTAATTGGTGGTAATCATGGTGCTAGAGCCTATAATGACGCTTATATTAGCGTTGAACAAATGATTTGTGCATTACTTGGTAATCGCAGTTTATACAAAGGTGAGTTTGGCTTATTGTACTTTAACGTAAATAAAAATTGTTACGTTCATCATATTTTACACAAAAATCGTAAAACTAAAAATTACTATGATTACTTTAATGCAGATGTTACATGGTTCGAACATTTTCATGAGCCTAGTGCAGTGCCTAAAGTGGCTATAGAACATAACAAGTATACAAAGAAACCTATTGTTAAAGAGGTATGGGAATTACGGCAATCATCTTTTCAAACGTTCCCCAATTACCTAAAAGCTAGTGGTATTCGCCCTAGTTTAAGTGGTTTCTGGATTGCAGAAATGAGCGGTGATGAACATAACAAAAAGGTCACTCCTTTTATGGGTGATACCTATTTTGATTTGAGAAAGAGAGGATTATATGTCAATTAATGATATGTATCTTGACTTAGGATATGGCTTTAAAGTGGCCATGAGAGAAGTATACGCTATCATGCCTATGAACGTATCAACCTCAAAAGAATTGTTTAGAAAATACTTCCGTAACAATAAAGTGTTACGTGCCACTAAAGGCAGACAGGCTAATTCATTCTTATTGCTTAATAATGGATACGTGTTCACATCAACGCATACAACCGATGAGTTAGTAGAGCGTATATGGGAACTTAAACGCATAGCAAAGGCGGTTACATATGAGAAAGCCTAAGCCAGGAAGAAAAAAGGTAAAGGGCTTAACACATAAACAGAGAGTTTATGTACAAACAAAGATTTTGACTGGCAGTAAATCAGAAGCCCTAAAGGCGGCTGGATATAGACCAAAGGGGAATACCGTGGAAGAAAGCGTAGTAGTACAGCAAGCACTGGCGGAATACAAGCAACGCATGGATAAGAAATTTATGGATAAGGCAGATGAAGTAGCGAATATGCTCCTTGAAGTAATTTATAATCCAGATACTCCAGCTAGTGCAAAAGTAACAGCTATTAAAGATTGGCTCGATAGAGCTGGTTTGAAACCTGTAGATAAACAGGAAGTAGATGATAAACGTGTAATTGATACAAGCAGTCGATTAAGTCGTGAACTCATTGATAAACTAAATACATTACCTAAAGAAAAAGGCGAGGAATAATATCCTCGCCCATTTTTTATTTGTATGCTTCTATAACTTGGTAAAAATCAGACAGATTAGAGCATATAGTTCCCCTCAATCCTAATAATTCATTGTTCCGCCAGCTTGTAGCCGAACTGAATTGAGAACCGTACCGATTATAAATCCATTTTGTTACTGCAAGGCAATCTTTACAATATACCCAATCAATTCCGGTTTCTAGGTAATCACAATCTCTAACAATCATATCCATAAGTAAATCTCCTTAATCTTCTAATAATTTTGCATAATGCCACCAGGATACATTATTATCATGGTCTGTTGACCATGATGTTGCACCGCCAATCCATGCGTACACATGTCCATCGATGTAATGAGCAAAATAACGTCTTGTCCATTCATTATCTTTAACTGATTTAACTAATATAGGCGTATCCACTTTAACAGTAGACCAGTCAACTATGTCAATATGGTCTGCTATTTCAATATAGTTGCGTCCTTCTAAGGCATCTGCTAGAAATACGTTTAATGACCTACTTAAACTGATTGTGTCTCCGTCACAATAAGCAAAAACTTCATTTCTGTGGTAATGAGGCTCCTCTTTTGATACGTAAAATCTACCTCGTTGTTGTCCTTGGAAGATATATCGCCATCCATCTTTATATAGAGTTTTTAACATAATTTCCATGCCTTCTTGTGTTAAATATTTACTGTGTAACATAATAATTCCTCCTGTTTATACTGCTAACAACCATGTATCTGTTTTATCGTCATTTTTTAGTCTGTAGTCTTCGATAATTTTATCAACGTCCTGTTGCCAAAGTGTAAAGTCTTCACTTGTAGCAAGGTTTAACAAAGTACTCATAGAACATACGCTGGCTTCATACATTCTAACGTGTCTGTCGGAACACGTAAAATTTTGTGCGTCAATCTCCCAGTATGATTCTGTCAACTCACATCTATAAATAAAGTGTCTCATCATATCACCTACTCTTTTAAAAACTCTAAAAAACCACCGTAAATATCTTTAATAATATATAGGTTATCATATGTCCAGTGACAACTTTGTTTAAAGTCTTTTCTGGATTGTTGAATTAGACTATGAACATAATAACGTCCTTGTAATCCATCATTATTACCTGTTGTTTGGTATAAACTAACATCTTCCCACACGTTGTAGTAACCATGGCCATATTGTTGCAATACAATATTCATATTAATGACCTCCTTTCTCAAATAGTTCGTGTAAAATCTTAGGTTCGTATGTACGACCTTCCTTAATCATTCCGTCGTACTTTCTCATATTCCAGATAGCGGAAGATAGGGTAGGGTGAGCTTTATATGCGTTATACACTGGTAAAAACAATTCTTGCATATCCTTGTATTTACGGCGTTCTTTTGTTACTTCGTACATGAGTTTAGCGTATTTGTTACTATCTTTCTCATCGTAATCATTCTCTATAGCGTGATGAATATCGGATAGTGCTTTGTCCATATTCCCACGTTGTTCGTACCAGTACATTCTTTCGTTATAAATGTATTCCATCAAATCAGCAAAATCAGCAATAATTTTTAACATTTGTTCTCTAGTCATTTTCTTTTCCATAAGTATTTCTCCTTATCTGTACATTTCAATTACTTTATAAATTGAACTCCAATCACTGGTTCCCATCGGTTCTTTACATACAAAATCGTATGGGCTTTCTTGTAACTTATCTAGTCTAGGTGTCCAGGCGTTTACATATGTACAACCATGTGGCCACAATTGTTCAATTTCACATTCACATTTAAAAGGAAACCATGTTCCGTATGATTTTGTAATATAAATTCCATCAAACATTATATTGAACCTCCATCTACTACATAATCAATCACTGCTTTTTTAAAACTGTTTGTATTTAATCTGTACTCGTCAATACTACCTTTACCATATAGGTAGTAGATAAACACATCTTTGTTTTGACCTAACCGATGTACTCTATCTTGTGCTTGTGCTAATAGAGCTGGTGACCAAGGATATTCTATAAATACTGCACATCTACTTGATGTGAGTGTTAAGCCTACTGCACTCGCTTGCAAGCTACATATAATTACTTGCGTATCACCTAGTTGAAAGTTATCGATGTTTACTTGTCTAATACTAGACGATTGACCGCCAACAATAACACTTGCTTCTGGGAACGCTAGGTTTAATGCTTTGCCAATATCCTTATGATGTACGAACACGACTACTTTTTCGCCACGTTCTACCAACTGGTTTATGAAATCTACCGAGGGTGAAAGTTTAGACCGTAATACCGCTTTGTCATATCGTTCAATTTCACCGAAAGAATGTGGAGCTGGTTGTTCCATTTCTATAATTGGTATAGGGACGATTGTTTTACATGGCAACTGATTAGCCAGGTCTTTTTTTGTACGTCTTAACCAAATCTTGTTCATAACGTTGTGTAATCTTTTAAGATTACTAGCACCGCTATAATCAATTCCGTATTGACTATGGCGAGGATTACAGTATGTATTAAGAAAATATTCTGCACCACCTACCTTGTGAATATTATTTAAAATCTGCATTTGAGTAACTAATTCGTTAGGCCTGTTAAGCATTGGCGTACCAGTGATTAGTATTTTGTATGGTATCCGTTTAGACCATTCAAGTGCTAGTTTTGTACGTTGACTACTATCATTTTTAAAAGAATGGCTTTCATCTAAGACCAGCTGTTTAACTGGTATGTCTTTAATATCGAACTTGTATTTTTTCATACGTTCGTAGTTAGTAATAATCACGTTTTGTGATAAATCGTCGATTGGAATTGTCAATCCTATCCAACGTTCAATTTCGTTTTTCCAGTTGATTTTTAAACTAGCTGGACAGATTACTAGGATAGGGAATTGACCTCTTTTAAACATGGCTTCAATTACTGTTCTGGTTTTACCCATTCCCATATCGTCACACACAAATGCGGAACTGTTATTAAGTATGTATCTCACGCCTTGTGCTTGGTGAGGGAGTAGGGGAAGTTTGTTATGCATTTCATCACCTCATCTTCTAAACTTTTTAATTACCTTGTAAACACTCTGCATTTCACTGTGTAGTTTGAAAAAGTATGTGAATGGTCGGTTGGGGGAACTAATTCTGATAACAGCCATTTCAATCTCATTTCGTCGCATATCGTATACTTTAAAGCGTTGTTGTAGTGTTTCATCTGGCATATATACAAACTCATCATCACATTTAAAATAGTTTTCGAATATTTCACGAGCTGTCATCTTGCCCACTCTCCTTCTAAATAATCTTCTATTATCTTATATATATGATGAGTATTTTCTTTTAGTTTGCATAATGTACCATGGCTATGGTCATAGCCTAATCTACTGTCTTTACGTGATGTCCTACAACACATATTATCGTAACCAGGTTGAATATCTGTAATCTCACACATTATAGGAACACTGCCAATTAAACGATGCCATACGAACACATCTCCTTGTGTAAAATAATTTTCAAATAATTCTATTCCAGTCATTGCTATCACCTCATAGTAGGGAAGAGGGGAAGTTGTTACTTCCCTTTCCCGTAGTTTAAATTACCCATTAACACGTGTTTGCCTAGAACATTCTCACCGTCCATGATAGTAGGGTCATCAACGTAGAACACAATACTGTATTCTTTCATATCGAAATCATGTACCCCACAACCGAGGCTATTAGCTACATCATAGAAAGCGTCGATAAACTCATCTGCTTTATCGTCTGTAACTTTACCAGTAAAGAGTTCTACTGGATATACCTCATAAGGTCCATAACCATCATCAATAACATAACTGCTAGTATCAAAATCGTCATAATTGAACGATGTTTGCTTAACTGGTTTAGAGAAATAGTAGTTTTGCCATTGGCTTTTTGTGGGTACATAGGGTTTGTAGCTACTATTGCTGTATAAGGCGTGACTTTCTTTCGATTGCACGAAATCGCCTAATATTACCAGTTGGTCTTTCGCAATGATAGCGAACTTATTGCCACTCACATGGTCCTCAAGTAATTCCTGTACTTGCGGAATCCATAACGCTTCACCTAATGGGTGAACCATTGTTTTGATAAACTGCATAGTATCACTATGCTTGGATTTCATACCTTTGAGTGGTGTATACTCATGCATAACGCCGTTATGTGCTAGTCCGATGTCAGAATAGCTATCACCTAACCCCATTTTCTTGTAGTCACTACATACAGGGAATGGGTGACAGGTACTGGTACCAATAGCACCAGATGTTGCTATTCTAAAGTGAATAACACGGTCAATATTGGTAGGAAGTTTTTCAAGCTCTTTCCATAAGCTATCAAAAGTGAAGTACCCTTTTGAGATATGTACTTTTTGCGATTTCTCGTCAAAATACATGAAGCCAGCACCATCTGGGTTGTTATTAAAACATTCCAATAATTCCGCTTTATTTAATTCTAATTCTTTGTTATATACTGCAATCACACACATTATTTTGTCCTCCTATAATTAAATACCTTGTTCGTTCATATAATTAATAAGTTCGTCATAGCCACGTTCTGTAGCCTCTTTACGAACGTTTTCGAATGTCATGTTGTTGTAGGACCCGTTCGCTAGGTCAGTGATAATGTCCACAAACTGAATGTAACTACGAATAACTTCTGGTCGATAAGTGCAACCGAATAGTCTAATTTCGACCGTTTCAGACGGCCAAACATTAACAGCACTGTATCTTTCTCCTTTAGCGTTACTGTATATATCTATGAATTTATCGTCTGTATCGTAGTCAGTCGGTTCTGCCCATCTGTTGGCTGTATCCCACGTACGATTACCGAAGTTTACTAATTTTTGATAGTTATCGGAGAAAAACCGAATCAACTTCCCGATATGGGACTGGGACTGAAAATGTTCTCTGGAGATGTGGATATGGAATCCACCACCATCAGTGTCGTTATAGCCATTTTTATCGAGTTTATCGACGATTGTTTCCCAATCGATATTAGATAACATATGACTTGGGGAACATGGGTGAGTAATCGCCTCAAATCCTTCGTCCAAGCTACCATCACGAGAACAGTAAAACTCACGATAGTCGCCAAAGATGCTTTCTGCAATATGAGAGTTGCAACCACCACCTTGCACCTCATATTCACAACCTAAGAATTTAGGTCCTTCACCATAAAAGTGAAGGTCAATATCTGGGTGGTACTCTTGGATATAACCGCTGTCTTTGTAATATACAGAGCCGTTTTCTAAGCGGTAATCATCAGTACAACTATCGCAAAGGTCATAGCCATCATCTGACTCACAACCTTCACGTTCCATGTCAAACCACTCACCACAACAATCACATTGCGTATAGTTATCTTCTCTGTAATTATCAGTCATGCAATCATCACCCACCCAAACACATTCATCTTCATGAATGTATTCATCCATGACCTCGCTGTAACAGTAACAATTGTCCGCACAATGACTACATACCATGCCGTCACGTGTATATGTCATGTCTTCAATCCGAGAGATTTCATCGCAATTGTTACAGATTTCATACTCACCTGTTAGGTTTTCTCGAATATCATTACGGGTGATAATGTCATCACCATCTTCAATATATTGGTTATTCCATGCTTCTGGTACATATTCATCAGAAAGCGTTGATTTTACACATTCGCTTTCATCAGCAAAAACTTCCATGTTTCTATATTCAAAGCGGATTGGATTTTTCATTTTTTTGCCACTAATAAAGCTAATAGAACCATTATGGACTAATTTAGCACCGTCAAGAATGTCTGGATTACGGTTGTATTGCCATAACAAGTCGTACTCACCGACCTTAACGAATACGCCGTTAATACTAACGTACTCATTACCAGCTTTAACTTTATTGCCGTCGGCATCGTAAATGTGTTCTGTTGGTCGCAAGCTCACATCAAATTCCATATCTGTTTGGATATGGTCAATATAAGAGCCGTTTACACGAACGATGTCGCCAGCCTCAAATTTAGCCATTTTAGGAACGTATTCCTCTGGCATTTCTTCCACAGCAACTTTAATAACGTCGCTAGGATTTTCTACGCTTCTCAAAAAATAAAATAATTTTTTTGTTTCCATGTTTTCTGTGAGCAACTCACAGTTATAAATTTTGTTATTGAATACATACTTTTTCATAATACATTCCTCACTTTTTCAACATAAAATACATAAACATAAACATGAATACATAGCCTACTAATACAGTAGACCACGCTAATATTTGTCCAATCGCTTGGACTGTTTGAATATCCATAGCACATTCCTTTCTTAAATAAAACATGGATATTTACACTACACACATAAGTGTGTGTATGTGTAGTCGTTGGGTTATCGAACTCATCGACTGCACTCACTGTAGCACATGAATTTCAAAACGCCAGAATCGTGATAATTGCTGGGTTCTTGGCTTATCGACATCTCAGGAACCTTGACGGTTTCGCAATGATAATCAACTAGCAAGATAAATGTTAGTGGTGAAAAAGTGAAATGAGATAAACATGAAAACAGAATATATATAAAACTAAAAACAGGGAATAAGAAAAAATAAATTCTGTATCATCTATCTATATATAGAAATGTATCAATACAGGTAATAAAAAAAGATACATACAAACGTATGTACCTATAAATAAAATTCGTTTATTCGCTCCGTATGGTGTTTTAAATTATTTGATAGGGTAATTATACCTAAATAGATATAAAAAGGGCTGAGAGGGCTATGTAATCAATTCTATGGCTATTGCTAAAATATAGTAACACGTATAAGCGTTATAATTCACTCATAAGCCAATATATAACACGTTGCCTATACAGGCAATGCAAAGCACGATACAAGCCAATACAAAGGCAAAGGCAAAAACGGGGAAAAGAAAAAATAAATTCCCTATCACTAATCACATATATAAGAATAACCCTATATAGAAATACACCTGTATTCGTAAACTCATAACCCTATACAATTTAATATATTGTATACAATAATTTAAGTTGTTAATTATTATTTATAAATAGAATATATGTTCGGTATTATAACGCAAAAAAAAGGCTAGTCCGTAAACTAGCCAATTTTATTAAAAAATATCACTCCATCTAAACCCATAAAACTTAGTAAATACCGTGTTTTTCTCACCATTCCAAGTATGTTGACGGCGAAAAGCCCACGCTTGGTCTTGCCAATAAAGGCGGTTACAGTCTTCACGCATACAGTTATCCCCATATGGGTTGCGTGGATAGCCGTCCCACTTTTTGAATTCACGGCTTAATTCACGGTCTAAACCAAGCCATACAGCACGACGAACAGCGTTATTTAACCAGATTTTCATGAGAATCTCCTCCATTAAAAAATACTTTTCTTCACAATGCTATAACATATGTATACCGTAGTCTCAAAAAACACGGGGTTTTAAGAGAAAAACTTTAATATATGTATAACATCGTGTTTTTGTAGGTGGCTTTATAGACTACCTGTTAAGCTAGTTATTTTATGCTAACTTTGCCAAGATTGCCATTAAGGCATCTTTTTCATCGGCGTCAAGCTTGTCAAGCTTTTTAGGGTCTACTGCAAGCGGTTTAGACTCTTTCACTACACTTTCAAAATCGAACGCTGTTTTATATAACTTGAGTGCATTACCTTTTGTATCATGGAACACTACCATTTTGTACTCAGATTTTTCAGTTTTTACATCTGTTACATCTTGCACTTTTAAGCCAGTCATAGATTTATTCCATTCGACTTTCATTTTCAACGTTAAAACATCATCTTTAATACTGAAAGTATTGTGAGTTTTTACGTTTGTAGTTGCTTTTTTAGTAGTTTTGTTAGTTGTAATAGATTTTTTAATAGTTGTCATGATTTTCACCATTTACCTTTCGTGTTAAGTATATTTCTTTAATAGATTGATGTACTTAACAGGTAGTCTATACAACCACCTACACTATATTTAGTTATTTAAGACCTATCTACTCGCTTGCTTGGTTGCTTGCTTTCGATGGTTACACTAAACCACATGAGCTATAAATCCTAGAAATCGTTGTATTTACTGGCTTTATAGCCTTTTTACTTCTCTTTATCGGTAATTGCCTACTTTTTACCCTGTATTTGAGATTGAGAATCATCTAGCCAAGGGGTGGGGCTTCGCTTTTCACGCCCACCATGTCACCCCCGCCAGTTTAGAGACCCTTTCCCCAGATTTATAAGAAGTTGCCTGGAATATTCCATTATTTCCCCAGATTTATAAGAGGGTGGGGCTTCCCAAAAGGGTACCCCTATATGAATAGACCGTTACCAGTAAAATTAATTTTTGAATTATATTTACACTTATATATAAATACCTCCAGAGATAATGAGCTTTATTAACTATAGGAGGTGGTTTTATATCTACTGCACAAGACAAGATAGCGGAAGCATTTAGGAGAGGGAAAGAGAATTTAGTTACATTCCACCGATTGTTTCTGCCTATCGAAGAAGAAGTAGAGCCAGCTTGGTTCCACTATAAGTGGAGTGACATTTTGTTACATGAGAAAAAGCATTTTGCCATTGAGGGGTTCCGTGAAAGTGCGAAAGCACTGGACGTGCGGACAATTGTCCCAACTCCACACGGATATAAAACAATGGGAGATATTCAAGTTGGTGATTTAGTATTAGATGAATTTGGTAAACCAGTCGAAGTTGAGTATGTTTCGCCAATTTTTATTGAACATCCATGCTTTAAAATCACCATGGACACTGGTGAAGAAATTATTGCTGACGCAGAACATTTATGGTCTGTATATGACAAACATAAACGTAGAGGGAATACACTTTCTACATTAGAAATGTTTGCTAAACAAGACCTAGGTAAACCACGAGGTAAATACCAAGAGAAAGCATTTCGTATACCATGCACCTATGCAGAATACGAACAACAAGACCTCCCGATTGACCCATATTTGTTAGGCTATTGGCTAGGCGACGGGACCTCAAGCAAACCAGACATTACCGTTGGTATTGATGACCTTGAATCTTTTAAAGCTAATTTAAAATGGGAGAATTATACAGTCCATCAATATAAACAAGGTTCGGCAGTGATTACGTTGTATGGCTTTAGGAAATTATTGGTAGATAATGGCTTGCTAAACAACAAATATGTCCCAATTCCTTACATGTTTAGCTCCACCGACCAACGATTTGAATTACTAGCTGGTCTCATCGATAGTGATGGAACCATAGCTAAAAGTGGTTCTAAAAAAGGAACGATTTCGTTTGTTAACAAAAATATTAAGTTAGCGGAAGCGGTAAGAGTTTTAGCATGTAGCCTAGGTATGAAAGCTACCATGGTTCAAACAAAGGCTAAATTATACGGAAAGGACTGCGGTACAGTATATAAAGTATCATTTAAGCCGTCTGTCGCATTTTTAAAACTAGAACGAAAAAATAAATATATTCAAGCACAACAAGATAAACGCAGTAAATTAAGAACAATAGCTAAAATCGAACCAGCAGATAGTGTTCCGTGCGTATGTATAAAGGTAAAGTCTGACAGTGGTTGCTTCCAAATCACGTCGTCTCATATTATTACCCACAATAGTTCGTACGTATTACGTGCGTTTCCTTTATACCGATTAACATATCCTTCTAAGAAAGCTAATTATATTGTGTTTATTATGGCTAACCAAACGAAGGCTAGTAAGCAATTAAAGGAAATTGCTGAAACATACGTTTCCAATGAGTTTTTAAGTTTGAACCTGGTAAAGGTTAAGCAACAATCAGAGAAAGCGTTTGAATGTGTCGTGACCGACGAGAAGGGTGAAGAAATATGTGTCCGTATGGAAGCATATGGTAAAGGTTCTTCTATCCGTGGTTTATTATGGGGCGATAAGCGACCAGATATTATCGTAATCGACGACCCTCAAGACGTTGAAGATTCCATGTCAGATACTGTACAAAGTAATGACTACGATTGGTTTTTATCAGACGCTTATTTCCTTGGTAAGAGAACCCGTATCTTTATGATTGGTAATAACCTTGGCGAGAAATGTTTGATTGAACAGGTTATCGAGAATAAAGACTTGCTTAAATTCAATGCGTTACGTATTCCTGTTATGGACGACGAAGGAGCTTCAAATTGGCCAGAACGTTTCCCAGTAGAGGAAATTCTCTCAGAGAAAGAAGCGTGGAGAGCGTTAGGTAAGCTAGACATTTGGGAAAGAGAAAAGATGTGTATTGCTATTTCTCCAGAACGTCAAATGTTTAAGAAAGAATACTTCATGTATTACGCTCCTAACGAATTAAAGTTAGAAGATTGTTCTATTTATACCACGGTGGATTTGGCTATTTCAGAGAAAGAAAGTGCCGATTATACAGTAGTTTGCACTGTGGCAGTAAACCCAGATAACAAATGGTTTATCTTGGACGTTGATTATGATAGGTATGACCCTTCACAAACCATTGACGCTATATTTAGAGCGGTACAAAAGTATAGACCTATCTATGTAGGTGTAGAAAAAGTAGCGTACCAGGCTTCTGTTAAACATTACCTAGAGAAAGAAATGCCTAAACGTAATATTTGGTTTACAGTTAAGGACTTAGAAGCGTCTAGTCGTAAGGAATTACGTATTGCTACTCTTCAACCACGGTTTAAAACTGGTAGTGTGTGGTTCCCTATGGGAGCCAAGTTCCTCACAGAACTCGAAAGTGAATTACAAAGTTTCCCTAAAGGGTTACACGATGACTTGATTGACGCCTTAGCTTATATTAGTCAGATTGCTGTCCCACCTGTTAGTAACTTTAGTAATGTAAGTACAAGTGATATTCCATTAGGAGGTGCGATGTAATGAAAGTATTACATGATAACGTATTGGTTATTCCAGAAGTGAAAGAAGAAACTACCGAAAGTGGTATTATTCTTGGTTCCACACCAAAAGCACAAAACATTGGTACTGTATTTGCTAGCGGCGAGGGTAAATTCGACCATGGTAAATGGGTACATAACGAAGTTCAAGAAGGTGACGTGGTTCAATTTGGACCATATACACAAGAAATTACAATTGAAGGTTCTAAATATCTGTTAATGGCTCACTCTAATATTATTTGTATTCTTGATTAAGGAGGTTAAATGGATAGTGAATCCGTATTACAGGACTTAAATAAGACAGTAGTCCGATACGTGCAGAACGATATTCAACGTGCAGAAGCATATCAGGCTTCCATTGTCGAACCAGCAGTTCGAGAACGTTATGAAATCTATTATGCCGATAAAGATTACTACCGTCAGAAGTTCCCTATTCTTTCTAAGACCTCTGACCTTGTATCTACAGACGTAGCCGACACAATTGAATGGGCTTTACCATCTCTAATGAAGGTATTTACTGGCTCTGATGAAGTAATTACCATTGCTGGTGTTACAGAAGAAGATGATACGAAAGCAGAAACCATGCAAGAGCTGTTAGTGTATCAACTACAACGACAAAATAACTTTTTTACAGTGCTATATAACTGGATGAAAGATTCTTTAATTGTTGGTATGGGTATTATTAAGTGTTATTGGGAGCGTACAGAGGGATACACAACAGAAACAGCTGTACTTAACAATGAAGCACTACAGGCTCTTACACAAACTGGTGTAACTATTGAAGATATTCAAGGTCCAGACCAATTTGGAGACTTCTCTGTTACATATCAATTGCCGTATTATCGAAAAAACGCACCTAAATTAGAAAATATTCTAGTAAGTGAGTTTTTATATTCCCCAGACGCTAAGTCTTTAGAGGAAGCTAACTTCGTAGCTCATAAACGTAAAGTAACGATGTCTTATTTGCGTGAGCGTGAAGCACAAGGCGTATACGCTAATATCGATGATATCCGTGTGAATGGCAATTACAACGGCATGAACGTAGACCAAGTAGAACAGGTTATTGGTGATAACTACGTAGACATAAATAAAGACGAGCAAACTGCCCGTCAAGAAGTGGTTATCTATGAATGTTATACAAAAATCGACATTAATAATGATGGTATCTTAGAAGATATGATTATCACCATTTGTGGTGATACGATTATCCGTATGGAGCAAAATTACATGGGTAGACACCCATTCTTTGCTATTTCTCCTACAAAAGACCCTCATCGTATTTGGGTTAAACGCTCATATGCAGAGTTAATTGGTGAATTACAGGACCTCAAAGTTGCGTTAACACGTCAAATCATGCAAAATGTTGCATTAACTAACGACCCTAAGATGTTGTTAGATGAATCTGCTATCAATATTGATGACTTTGTGCAAGGACGTAAAGTTATCCGTATGAAAGCTGGTCATTCTATGAATGAAGTGGCTATGCCAATGAATATTACGCCGTTAGCACCACAAACATTCCAATTCTTAGAGTGGATTGAAGGACAAAAAGAAAACCGTACTGGTATTACTCGTTATAACCAAGGTTTAGACGCTAATAGTCTTAATAAAACAGCTACAGGTATTAGTGCTATTTTAGGACAATCAGCACAACGGCTTGAATTAGTAGCACGTATGTTCGCTGAAACAGGTTTATCTGAACTATTCCGTTTCATGGTGTCTTTAAATCAAAAGTTTATCGACCAACAAACAGTAATTCGTTTAACTAATAAAGAATTGAAGATAAGTCCAGAAGATTTGGACGGTAGTTTTGACTTGATTGTTAATGCTGGTATCAGTATTGCTACCAAAGAATCTACTATCATGGCTACGCAAACGCTTTTGACAGCGTTAATGCAAGCAAATGCTGGCGGATACATGGTTTCTACACCAGAAAATATCTACAATCTATTCAAAAAGTGGATTGAAAGTATTGGGTTCAAAAACTATGGTGATTATATCACTGACCCTAACGTTACACAGCAACGTATGATGATGGAAATGCAGTTAAAACAACAGGTATTGAGTCAATTACCACCAGACGCATTACAATATTATGCTCAGTTTGGTATTTTGCCACCACAATATCTATTACAATTACCACCAGAATTACAAGTATTATTCGGAGGAGCGGGAAATGAACCAGACGGAAATCAACAATTTAATTCAACAGGGCAACCTGGGGGCGGAGGCTTCGGCGGCCCTAACCTTTCTGGAGGATTGGCTGGAGGCTTATCAAGAGTGGATAATCAGCAACCTCAAAACGTGCCAAGAGGACCGTCTAGTGGAGTACAGGAACCTCCTTCTGGCATCGGAGGGTTTTAAATCGTTCCTAGCTTCTACAATCGCTAGTGGACAGATTGCCAATAAAGAGCTTACTGACTTTAAACAGCAAGAAGAGTATTTACAACGGACTGGATATTTTCCAGGTGTCTAAGGAGGAATGAAATGGGAATTCGATTCGCAGACTGGAGAGGTAGTGCCAACCCTTCTCCAATTGCTATGGCATTAGCAGAAAAAGCTGGTGTTCAACAAGCACCGCAAACGCTACAGGATTACAAGGCTCAACAAGAACCTAGTAATGTGGCACAAGCTCGTATGGAAGCTAATACTCCATATGTAGCACCAGAAAAAGGTAAATTTGCACCAAACACAGATTATATGTCTGTAAGTATGGCTCCACGTTTTGAGACTAAAGAGCAAGCACAAGCTCGTGCCGATGAAGCCGATACACGTGCCTATCAACAATCACACCCTGGTTTAAGTTCTGATTTTTCTGCTAAAATCGCAGAAATCTTACGACAAGGTAAACAAGCAGAACAGCGTTATCGTGACAGTGCTGAAGGTAAATTGCCAGCTAAAACAATGGGTGAAATTGCCCAAGAACGTATGGCTCTTATTCCTAAAGAACAAGCTTGGCGTCGCCAAAACCCATTTGCCGAAGGTATGGGTTACCAATGGGCAGACGATAAAACATTACAAGGCTTAGGTTGGAAAGATGATGATATTAGCTCTATGAAGGCACGTACAGAGTTTGACCCACAAGAAATTCAAAATTTGTACAGCGTTGGAGCATTAAAGGCACCTTATGCAGAGTATTTGAAAAAACAAGAAGCCTTGCGTAGACAAGCTGAAGAAGAAGCTGCTAGAGCTTATACAGAACAATCTTCGTATGATTATAACGAACCTAGCTATTATGAAGAACCAGCTTCATCACCAGCACCTACGCCAGCACCTCAACCTTCATACGGCGTTAGTTTTGACCAACTTGATAGCGATAGTATGGCTTCATACAAAGCTTCCCGTAATCCTATGAGTACAAGTTTCTGGGGTACAGGTCGAGGTTCTTATTAATTAGTTTTCACCAACCCAATATGGGAGTGAAGGAGGTAACATGGAAGATTTAAAATTTAAGTTTGACTTGCAAACTTTCGCCGATGGCGAAGGTGAAGCAGAAGTTGATTTGGAGCAACCCGAAGTGGACTCCAATACAGAAGATGTGCCAGATTTTGGTATTGACGAAGATGGCAATCCTGTATTTTTCAACAATGGTCGATTCGGTGATGGCGAAGAAGAAGGCGAACAGGACCCCGAAGGTGAATCAGCTGAACCAGAAGGACAACCAGCAGAACCAGATACTTATGTTGTCAAAGTGAATGGCCAAGAACAAGAAGTAACCCTTGACGAGTTGTTACATGGATACATGAGAAATCAAGATTATACTCGCAAAACGCAAGCTCTTGCAGAAGAACGACGCCACTTGCAGTATAACCAAGCTCCTCAAGTACAACCAAATGTTAATGCTCAACAAGCTCAACCTCAAGTTCAACAAACAGCACCGCAACAACCGCAAATTACGCAACGTGATTATTACACTCAACTTGATGCATACGCTCGTAAGGAAGTGCAATCGGCATTAGGTGAGGAATTCGATGAATATAATCCGTTACATCAAGCGGCTTACGCTGATAGTATTGCTAACGTTAAAGCTGAAATCTATGCAGCTCGTCAACAAGAAGCAGACCGTCAACGTGTGGTAGACAATTTTAATCATACAATGGGTAAATATTTCCAAGACCCTAACTTCCAAGCTATTAATCAATTGGCGTTGGAAAAACTAAATAACTTACCTTATGCACAAGCTGTTCAGATTAAACAGGCGATGGATAACTATGATTCGCAAACAATTGACGCATACATGTCAGCTGTGCGTAATGAGTATTATGGTGCTAACCAAGTACCAACAATTCAACGAAAACAACCAGTACCACAGGCGAAACCATCTATGAAACCGCCATTTGTAGAGGGTGCTGGTGCCGCTACTGTTCCACCAGGTAGTCCGTCAACAGAAATTGATTATTCTAAACTACGTGGATTATCTGTGGACCAACAAGCCGATATTATTTCTAAACTAGGATATTTTTCTAAATAAGGAGGTACTTAATTGTCCCAACAAACGGCTGTTAAGTCTTACAACGTGGTTGGTAAGGTTGAAGACATGAATAAATGAAATTGTTCATGTAAAATCTAGCTATATGCTGGAAACCCCTAAAGCTCTTTTTACCCAAGTGTGAAAATAAAGGAGATGTTCATATGATAAATGGGCAATCAGCAGAGAAGAATTACGCATATCTACTAGGTCTCTATTTTGGAGACGGCCATATAGAAAAGCGAAGCAATAACAGTTATATATTTACATTGCAAGCAATAGATAAAGATTTTGTGGAATACACTGCAAACATTCTGTCAATTGAAACTGGGCGTAATGTTAAAGTAAAAGAAGTTAAGAGAAAAACTTCATCTGGTAATCTCGTATATACTTGTTCCGTCGGTAGTATATATTTTAAAAAGATATATGAAGATACGCATAGAAAACAACTTGTTCCAGAATATGTGTTTTCTTGGAATAAAGACAAACAAATGGCTTTCTTAGAAGGCATTATGGACAGCGATGGATATATGAGTGCTAGAACAAACGGAAGTAACTGGAATTTTGAATGTGGTTACAGAACAACATTCATGTGGGCATTATCTATTAAAAAGGTTTTTGCTTTGGTTGGAATTGAAACAAAGAGGTTAATAGAAATTCCACAAAAAGCACCTAAAAAAGATATTTATGGTTTTAGAGTAAACTTAAAATCATTGGCCAAATCTGGTTTTATGTTCCATTTAGAGAGAAAACAAAATCGTCTAAACCACTTCAAACAATTAAGATTGCGTAATAACTCCCAACGACTATACGCTAGAACCGCATAAGGATAATATAGTCTGGACTTATGTGAAAGCATAAGATTAACATATTGGATTTCATTACTAATATCGACCCTGACCAAACACTTTTAACTTCCCGATTCGGGAAACTTTCTGTACACAATACAGAACATAGTTGGTTATGTGATTCTTTACGTCCAGCAATGGATAACGCTACTCTTGAAGTACATGACTTCAGTACTCGTCAAGCTACTCCACGTAGACGTGAATCTAACTTCACTCAACAATTCGAACACGGCTATACTGTATCTGATATCACTCAAGCTATCAAGAAATACGGTGTCCGTGACGAAAAAGCATATCAAATGTTGAAGGCTTCTAAAGAAATTGGCCGTGACCTTGAATATGCTATTGTCTCTAACAAAGTGAAAGCACCATTCGACGAAACTACTGCTGGTCGTTTCGGTGGTATCCCTTACTTCTTGGATAACTTCGCTGAAGTAACTGTAGACGCTCAAGGCGTAGTAACCTTGGCTAACCATCGCTTCGTAACTGGTGATAAAGTTATCGTACGTGGTAAAGGTGCAAATGCTTTGGATGCTAAGTACAAAGCTAATACACAATATTTCGTGAAACCTATCGATAAAGATACTTTCACATTGCATGCCACAGCAGAAGATTCTGCCGCTACTCCTGGCACTCCAATTAAACCATCTGCCGCTGTTACAGCTGGTAAAATGGAATTGACTTACTGCAATGCTATCGACGCTAAAGCGTTGAATCCAGCTGGCGAATTTACAATGGAATCATTGAATGACGCTATGCAAGCAGTATGGGGTCGTGGTGGTGACGTAGATATCGCTGTTATGTCTGGTAAAAACAAACGTAAAGCGTCTACATTCACAGCTAACTCTCAACGTAACGTTGCGATGGAAGCTAAAAAATTAACTCAAGTAATCGATGTTCTTGAAACAGACTTCGGTGTAATTGAGTTGGTTGCTCACCGTCTATACGCAGATGACGTTGTAGACTTGCTTGAATTGCAATACTGGAAACTTGGCTACCTTATCCCATTCCATAACGAAGATTTGGAACGCAAAGGTACATACAAAGAATCCGTAATTACAGGTACAGCTACTCTCGAATGTACTGCACCAATTGCAAATGCTCGCTTGTACGGCATTTCCAAATAATCCTTGGGGGTAGTTAATTCTACCCCCTTATTTTTTTTGATTAAAAGGTGATATATGAGAATAGACACAAAGGTTACAGTCGAGAAAGACACCTGGAGTATTCAACATACCTTTGACGAATCTGATGTTTTACAACAAGTAAAAGAGGAGCGTGATAGTGGCCTTGAAGGTAACTTGAACGGTCAAGCTAAAGTAATTGCTCGTATTCCTCGCCATCGTTTTATGAGTGACTTTGAACTTATTATGGCACAAGAGTGTCAAGGTAAGGACAAAAAAGAATACGAAATGTGGATTCGTAAATGGATTATGAAAAATCCAGAATTTAGGACTACGACTGGTAATATCAAGAGGTATTTATGATTGAAGTACGTGATGTGGTTACTTCTGTTTTGTATGGGTTAGGAGAAAATGCTAATCGTAAACATAGTGACCCAGAAATTATAGACGCTCTGAATATCGTGTTACGATATGTTAACCTAGCTCTTATCAATGCTAAATCTTTTTGGATTACCAAAGAAGTTAAACTAAAACCACGTAATGGTAAGGCTAATTTACCAAATGACTTTGGCGGATTCAAATCGTTTGAAGACGACTTTGATGGTAAATACAAATTTGTTGGTAATACTATCAAAATTGATAAAGAAGCTACAATGGCATATACCTATATCTTAGACCCTATTGAGAATATCGATGATGAAATTGATTTACCTTATGTCTTATTCGACATGTTCTCACGCTATAGTCTAGGATTACTCAATGGTAATTTTGGAGCAGATACTGTAGCTGGTTTAATATCAGCTGAAATTCAAAAAATGGTAGCTGGCGAATCAAGTGGTCCTATTGAGCGACCAATGCCATTCTTTGTATAGGAGGTACAATGACAACAAATGACTTGTTGATTTTGGTTCGTCAACGACTAGGCGATATGCAGAAACTTAGTTTGTCAGACGAAGAACTAATAATGAGTTTAAACGTGGCCATTGATAGACTTAGTGAAGAATTAGCTCAAGATGGTAATCCAGAGTTAGTAAAAGAGGTAACTCTGAATGGTACATCTAAAGCCCTTCGTCCAGATGATTTTATCTCCTTGTGTGGACAATTCCCTGTTATCTTTATTCAAGATACAGATGGTGTAAAAATTCAACACATGGACCCAAATTATACTGGTACGATGATTGTTCGATACTTTGCTAGTCGTAAACACGTTCACAACTTAACAGATGAAATTCCATTTGATAAAATTCTCCAACAACGACAACTTGTTACCTATACAGTATATGATATTAAATCTATTACAGGTGAGGTGAAAGAAGATGACGGTAAGAGAACTAATGGATAAGGCGGCTCTTCGAGACCGTCTAAGTGATAATCTCCAAAGTGGTTACGAAGATAAAGAATTAATTGCTTATATTAATGACGCTATTAACTTTATTTGGCATGTATTAATTGACCATGGGTATTACGAGGTAATTGGAGATGTTACATTCACGCAAGCTAATGATACTGCTCCAGCTGACTGGTACAGGGTTACTAACCAAGCTCCGCTTATTGTCAGAGATAATTCCGTGGAAGTCTATGGTAAAGTCCCTCTTAAAGTCCGTTACTACAAAAAACCAAAGTTTGTAAACGCAGATACAGACCAAATTCCTTTTAGTAACGAAGCATTTGGAGATATTATCGCACAATTAGTTATTATTCTCGCTATGTCTAACCACGGCTTTAATATGGACGTTGAACAAGATATGGTAGAGGCTATCGTAGGTTTATTATAAGGAGGTGAGTATGTCTGATAATGGCGTCAATCAACTACCTCCTTCTATACAAGGCGACGGTAGGAAGTTTATTTCGCTTTTAAAAAGCTATTTAAAAAATATTGCTGGGGAGTTAGACGACCAAATTAAAAAAGTAGAAAGCTACTTTAATGTTATCGCTGATAACCCAGATACTTTTGACGAACAGATTTCTAATGTCACAGTCGAAGAAAAGGCTGTAAATGGGTCAGTATCATTATTGATACGTTGGAATTCGTCTCAAATTAAACAATATGCTGGCGTAAGTATCGATGTAAAAGTTGGTGACTTTCATGACACGTTAGAAATGTTCGAAGAAAAAGATACAGTTCGTCATTATGATACAACTCGCACCAATCAGTTTACGCTAGATAATGTAGATATTGGCAAAAAATATTGGATTCGTATCAGAGGTAGAGATATTCGAAACGCTCTATCTATTAGTGGTAAAGCTCCAATTGCTTTACACTACATTGCTGAAAATAAATATGTTCCTAAATCACCATATGAAGCGACTGTTGTATTCGACAAAAGAGGAGCGTATTGGTCTTGGAAACAATATCCGCAGAATGATTATGAATGGACAGAATTAAGATTAGACCAACACCCTGGAGATATTCATAATAGACTTGACCTCACAACATCTTGGAGTTCTACGTCCATGCCGTACGCACGTCAAGGCACAGCCTACTTATACAACAAAGGAGTAGGCAATACATATTCTGCTCCAAGCACAATAGAGTATTCTAAACCTATTCCTCATGCTCCAACATCTATTCAAGTAGCTCCAGTATTTGAAGGGCTATATGTAGAGTTCGATGTTATCCCCGAAGACTGTTATGGGGCTAATGTGTACATCAATAATGAAAAACATTTTGTCCAAGATAACAAGTTTAGCTTTAACTGTTCTACAGGAGAATATCAAATTAAAGTGTGCTTTGTAGACGTATTTGGTGAGGGCGAAATGTCTAGGATATTACAGAAGTCTACGATTGAAGAAATTCCACCAGAAGCTGTTCACATTACCGATAGAACAGTATTTGATAACGGTGTAATTGTTGCTAAATATATTGGAGATAAAGCTGTTGTTGGAACTAAAATTGCAGACGGTGCCATTACGACGGATAAGTTAGTAGCCAATGCCATTACTGGTGATAAAATCGCCGCTAACGCTATCACTTCAGATAAAATCAAAACTGGAGAAATTACAGCAGAGAAAATAGCTACTGGCACTATCACAGGTGATAGACTAAAAGCTGATACAATTACTGGCGATAAGATTGTTACTGGTAGTATTTCTGGCGATAAAATATCTGCTAATAGTATTGCTGGGGATAGAATTAAAGCTGGTAGTATTACTACGGAGAAAATACAATCACATGCTATTACTGGCGATAAATTACAAGTAGATAGTTTATCCACTATTACGGCACGTATCGGCGAGTTAAAAACATCAGATACTGGGGCCAGAACAGTTATCAAAGATAACTTGATTGAAGTTTACGATGAACAAAATCGTCTTCGGGTGAGGTTAGGATTATGGGAGTGATTATGAGGTTTTTAAAAAAACTATTTCATAAGTTATTTAGGAGGAAAAAAGAAGTGCCAGCTGGAATAGAAGTATTCGACGAACACGGCAATATAATTGTTGATGTTACAACAACATTAACCAAAATAGTTTGGACAAGGGTACTGACTGAGATTGTGCCGACGTTCACTGTAGAAGTGCCTATTTATGAGGGGCAACATATATTTACATTACGTGAATTTAATCCATATCCTGTGATACCATACAACCCAAATCATGTATCTGGAGGTTATAGACGTATCGTAAATGGCAACAAAGTTACGTTTAAACTAGCCAATGATGAATGGGTTGGTAAACCAACCGACCAAAAATTATTAATAGGAGTATATTAATATGGACACATTTGCAGTAATTAATGATAACCATCATGTAAATTTAGAAGATACACAAACGTGTATCCATTTAAAGCATCGTTTAAAATTTTCTGGTCCGATACCATCGAAACTTAAACTTACGCAACCGACACCCTGGTATGCTCCTCGTATTTCTATATATAATAATAGTGCTACTATTGCTCTATCTCTTAGAAATAGAGCGGTAGACGAATTCTATACATATAGCATATATTGTCCTATCCCATATATCATTCTTGGTATGGGCGAAAATTACTACATTAGCGATGATAAACAGAATATTCCTGTTATACGTATGGAGTTTAAAGCTCAACCTTCTTATAATATATTAGATGTAATTAAAAACATTGAAATTTATGTATACTCAAATAAACTAAATAGTAAGGCTAAATCTGGTATGGAAATTTATGGGCCAGAAGGAGATACTTTATTTAGTAGTAATTTACATTATATGAGGATTGCTGGTAGTCACCATACGGATTGGACGTATGCGGAGACAATGCAAAAACCAACTACACATGATGTATTCAATGCCGAAAAGATGGGTGTATTTATGATATGGAATTCTGGGCTACATGAGTATCATATTAACGGAAACACAGTAGACGCTATTTGGGAAGCACGTGCAAACCCAAATCCAGACTTTGGTAATTTTGAGCAAACATACGTTGTAGTGGAACATAAATACGATAATGATTTTCCTATTACAATGGACGAAGTGTATATTTAACAATTGACACAACACTATATTTCATAGTATCTTCATGTTAACAAGAGGTGATATTATGAACAAAATTATCGGTATGATACCAGCCACTGCATTTTTACTTTATATGTTAAGCACACCATTTCAAGAACTCCTTCGTGGAGATATTGGTCGATTCTTGGTAGGGCTATGTACACAAGGTCTAATAGGTGCTATTGCATGGTTTATTTCTTATCGTTTTCTCTGTACTGACATGAAATAGGAGGTTTATGGCAAAACGAAAATTATCACCGCCTACGCACGAATTGGTTGTTAACCAAGGTGACGATTTTTCTTTCCAACTTGTAATTAAAGACGCACAAAAAGAGCCAGTAGATATTACTGGCTTTTCGTATGTCTGCAAGGTGCGTGAAAACGCAGAAAGTGAAACTGTCTTAGCAGAAGCGGAATGTACAACACCAGAGCCACAACATGGTCTGGTAGAAGTGTCTTTTTCACACGAAGTCACTTCTCAAATTGATACAGATGGGTCCTATTATGGAGAGTTAGCTTCCTATTACTATGACGTTGTACAAATCAACGCTAATGGTAAGCATGAGCGTATTCTTCAAGGACCTTTTTTAGTTAGTCCAGGTATTTCATACCATTAAGGAGGTTTATTGAGAGATTGGATTAATACTCATTTTCCACCTCCGTATAGATTTCTTACTGGTGTATTGATTGTAATCCTGGCTGACATTTTTGACGTATATGAACGGTTGGTTGAACAAATGTATCGATTATTAAATTTTTGGGAGATTAAAGTTATGGCTGGCACAGCATTATCTCTAATATTATCTTTTCACCAATCTGATTACGCATACGTCGCCCAGGGTATTTTCTGGTTATTAGTCTTGGATATTATTACTAAATGGTTTGCAATTAGCAACCAGTATTTAATAGAACAAGGCATACCACAAGAGAATATTACAACAATCGATAAATTTAGAGGGTGGATACCAGCATTTAGAGCTGGCAAAATTACAACATCTCACTTAGGCACTGGCTTTCTTTCTAAGATGATACAGTACGCATTGTTATTATCGGCAGCGGTCATGATTGACCATGCATTTGGCAATAGTGGTATTGTACTTGGTATGAAAGCAGTAACTTTCACTATTGGTTACACGTGCTATAGTGAGTTTTTATCTATTGTAGAAAATATGAGAGACAGTGGGGTTTCTCATATGGATAAACTTATGGATTTATTAAGTAGTAATATACTTAATAAACTTAAACGTTAAGGAGGATTTATGGAACAACCTATTACTTTAGTTCAAAACGGACCTTTAACCATTGAAATTCATGAAGGTCAAAAAGGAGACCCTGGTAAATCATTACGATTTGAAGATTTAACACCAGAGCAAATCGAACAACTAAAAGGACCTAAAGGGGACAAAGGTGACCCTGGCAGTGGTGCAGACGTTAAAGAAGTATATGATGTTATAGTAAATCGTGGTTATCTACCCAATAGTTCCAATTTAAACGATGTATTAAAATGTATCGTTGATAAAGCTAATATCATTGATTTATTCAAATTCGCAGAGTTAGAAGTTCGTGTTCCAGTGAAATATGGCGATACTACAATACAAATTGGTGGTATTGGTGTTGATGGTTTAATTATTAAAGAAAAAGGAACAGAAAATACGTCTACTGTAGATGGTACTCAATACTCATATCCATTTACATTATCTCACCCAATGGACGAACGTTCTGTAACCTTAGAAGCTATTTGGCAAGGCAAAGTTAAATCTACTTTGGTTATTCCTGGTATTCAAGCCACTACTCCCGTAGAAATTGCTGATGACCCATCGTATACTAATAGTGAAGTAAATGAGAACATTGAGTATGCTACGCCAGATGACCAATTATGGTTACGACAAACTAAAAGTCCATCATTGTTCTCAGCTAGCGATGTAGGTGCAGTGGCGAACTATTCAAGTGTTGCACAGTGCAATACAGTTGTATTGGATTTAATTGCTAAGGATATGATTGAGCTTAACAGTCAGAGTTCAAGCGTTAGTATTGATTATCGAGACAATGACGGCAGCTCAACAACGATGATTAGTGACAAGTCACTAACCATATCCCCACAAGATTTCAACATACGTTTTAATAATTTAATTGTTGTGTACCCAGATAAACCAGTACGTGGTAGCAAGTCTACAATTACATTTATCGCTCCTAGCAATATACATGTAGGTACCGCCGTAAAAGGCACAACTTCTGTATCATGCATTACAGCTAACCAAGGCGATGTAGTTCAAATTGATATTACGAATAGAACTGCTAAAATTATCGGCACAAACGGTCAGAAAGCCGTCTTGTAATATATGGCCAAAAAAGTTGGTAAATCCCAACGCATACAGACTGTTACTTTAGTTGATTTAACAGGTGGTATGAACGTCGCTAAATCACCAGAATTCCTTAAACAAAACGAATGTGTAAATTTAGAGAATTTTGAATTTGATATTGAGGGTGATAAATTACGTACACGGAGGGGGCTTGGTTCCCCTCTGCATACGTTCGACTCTCCAATTACTTATATCTATAACGACTATGAGATGAACGATTTCTTTATTTTCTTAGAGAATAAAAAGATTTATAGATATGAGTTTAGCAAAACACCTCAATTTATCGGTACTCTCAACGGCGATGCAAAGCGTCCAACATGCACTAAATTTGGTGGCAATCTTTTAATGGCAAGTGGTGGTAAATTACAAAAATACAACTACCAAACTGTATCTGAAATTGCAGAATCACCAAATGCAGACATTGTATTTACACGTTCTGGTCGAGTAGTAGTGTCTAAATCTGGACAAGATTTACTAATCTATTCGGCTATTGGAGACGAGGAAGACTGGCACGAAAATTCCAATGATGATTCCGCACGAAAAGACGTGAACGTAGGGTATAAAGACGGTGGGGATATTGTTGGTGTAGCTGAACTGGCTACAGATTTATTAGTATTTAAAAATAACGGGTTGATTTACACAGTACAAAATGAGCCTAGTGATTGGAATATCATGCAACTAGGAAGTAAGAGTGATTTTATATCACGACATGCTTGTACTAATTTAGGTAAGGACGTAGTGTTTATGTCCACAACTGGGCTTAAATCATATGCTACATCTCTTACATACTCCAACTTCGAACCTAAAGACATTGGTGAAAAGTGTAATCCTCTTATTAAACGAAGAGTAGATAATCCGTTTATTTTTGACTTGCGTAGAACCAAACAATTGGTGATAAGCGGAGATAGTGGAAATACAGTATATGTATATCATTACGGGCTTAAAGCTTTTAGTAAATGGGTATTTCCTCATAAGATTACATCAATATGTGAAAATCGTTATCACGTTTTAGTGTCAATGAATGACAATGATACAAGTGGGTCATTGTATGAATTGCGGTGGGATAACCACGACGACAATAAGACAACTATTCATCAAGAAATTAAAAGTGGTGAAATTCGTGACACGCACCAAATGAACGTATACAGAACATATATTGACGTAATGTCAGATACCGCTGGTAGCGGTGATATTTCTATTAATGAAACTGTAATTCATCATTCATGGACTACCGAAGAGCAACAAAAAGAATTTAAGAGTCAAATACGTTCGCCAAAGCTACAGTTTAAATTTGAAACGGACAGTAATATTGTCTTTAAGTTCGTATCATTTGACATTGTGAAAGAAAACGAGGCTTTAGTAAGCCAAGGTTCTTCTGGTGGTGGACGACGCAACTCTGGTTTCGGAGCTAAAAAAAGAAGTAGTAAACATGATGATTTCCTAAAAGGAACAGGGTCATCAAATAGAAACCCATATGGATAATATAACGGCACTCTGAAAAGGGTGCCACTTTTTTTATATGGAGATGTCACATGGCTAAAGACGAAGACATTGTGAAATGGATTAAAAAATACAATAAGAAAATGGGTAATTTCTGGGACGATTGGGACCTAGAATGGTATCCATTTATTCACATTTTCGAGGACGGTTCTTTCTTTACATATGGCGTATGTGGAGAATATTTAGAATGTGGTCCCGTTAGTATAGATTTTAAAAAAGCTTTTCCTACTATGGAAGCTTATGCAAAACGCTTAGGGTTAAAAGGAGTGTCAACAATTACTCCTCACAATCCTAAAGCATACGCACGATTAACTAAGTCCACTTTAAAAGAGAAAAAATTCTTAGGTGGACAATGGCAATATTACTTCGTAAGGGAGGTCAATTAATGGGTAAAAAAGGTGGTTCTTCTTATCATGAACGCCCTCTATCCGAGGAAGAAAAACAACTATTACGTCAACAACAAGCGTATTTAGCTTCAATTCAACCGAGTATAGACCAGCTTGTATCTCGTGGTACAGCATTGTTAGATGATGTAGTTAACCCTAACTGGTCATCTATTTATAGTCAAACTGTAAACGATGTAGATAACCTACGTAAAGAACAGGCGGAATTGGCAACTGGTAAATTACCAGACGCATATGCCAATGCTAAAACAAATTATTTCAATCGTATCTATGAAAATACGATGGGCCAGCAACTCTCAGCCATGGCTAGAAAAGGTATTGTGGATAGTTCACGACTCAACTCAGCAACAAACGATATGCAAAAAAATATCGCCGCTCAGATGTCGAAGGACTACAGCGAAGACCTCAATACGCAAAAAGGGCTGTTGGACCAAAAATATCAATTTGCACTCAATCCTTTGGAATTGGCTCACAAAGCAAATATGTACTCATTTGCAAATCCTCAACAATATTTACAATTGGCTCAAGGTCAAAACAAATCAAACACAGACGCATTACAGGCTACAAGCCAAATGAACAATGGTCGTGGTTATGTAACACAAAAAGGCTCTGGTTTCTTTGGTGGCTTAATGCAAGGTGTTGGTTCATACCTAGCTTGTTTCCCAGCCGAAGTTGAGATTGAAACAGATTATGGCTATATCCCTATTAACGAAATTAATGAGGGAGATATTGTTGTGGCTAAAGATGGTATTGAAAAAGTGCTTAAAGTAGTTGCATGTGGCGAACGAGAAACAATGCATTTAATTACAGATAACCATTCATTAGAAACAACTCATACACAAACAGTATGGACACGTGATGGTCTCAAAGCTATTGATGAACTTGAAGAAGGTATGGAAGTACTTACTGATAGTGGCTTTGAACATATCATTGACTTTAAAGCTGGTCGTATCGTGCCAGTATATGAATTAGTTTGCACTGGTTCTAATATGTTCTATGCAAACGGCATTGTAGTAGAAGGCTTTACAGAGGAGGAATTAAATGCAAGTCATTCCGTATAATCCAGCAACAGACCCTTGGTTTCAATTAGGTCGTGCAGTATCTGGTGGTCTAGGTTTACTAGCAGACAACTGGCTAGCACGTGGAGAAGCTAAAAACCAAGATAAAGAATTTGCTAACGACGAAGCAAATAAATATAACGGCTTTTTAGACCAAACAAAAGCAATGATGGGACTTGATAAAGGCGATAGTGCTGGCTGGGCTAGTGGTAATGCTAAACTATCAGCCATGGGCTATAATGGTCCATCTTTAACTCCAACAAATGCAGAAGGCATTAACGCTGGTCTATTAAAACAACAAGATTACTGGAATCAATATAAGGATATCAACGCTGGCAAACGCTTACATGATAATGATTACTTAACATACAATCAATACAAAGCAAATATGCCTGGTTTACTTGGATAAGGAGGGTTTATGGATTTTTCTCAATATGGGAATGTGCCTAGTAATATCCAAGACGCTATTATTCAAGCGTCCAATAGTACTGGTGTAGACCCTGACCTTCTTGCTCGTGTAGCTCGACAAGAAAGCGGTTTTGACCCAACTGCCGTAAGTTCTGCTGGTGCTAAAGGCTTGTTCCAAACAATGCCAGATACAGCACGAGATTTAGGCATTGAAGATATGACAAATCCATACCAAAGTGCAATGGGCGGTGCTAAATACATCGCCCAAAATTTGCAAAAGTATGGTGGAGACATTACTAAAGCCTTAGCGGCGTATAACGCTGGTCCTGGTAATGTTGATAGCTGGATTAGTAATGGCTGGGACGGTTCGCCAGATACAATTCCAATTGAAGAAACTCGTAATTATGTTAAATCAATCGGTGGCGGTGGACGTTCTAATATCCCTGTTAACTACACTCAACAAGGTAAATCGCCTATTAATTTAGCGGCTCAATTCCAATTAGACGACCCAAAAGAGCAAATTGACTTTGGTCAAGTTATGGGTATCCTTAATGCACCAAAACAAAATGTATCAGCCGCTGGTGATGACGCATTACGTAGTGCATTATCAACACAAGCACATCACTTAGCACGTGGTAGACTAGCGTCTCCTTTCTATGCTCAAAGTGATAAACAACTTATGCAATCAGCGATTGCAAAGGCACAGGAAGAAGCTAAGCTAAATAACCAATCAACTCAATTAACTGGGGCTGGTCAATTAGCACAGATGATTGCTAATAGTAAGAATAGCTCTAATGCAGAAATGCTTGCAAGTTTAGGCCAAGCTCTTGGTGTACGTTTAAGCCCTATGGCACGACGTTATATGTCACAAAATGACATGGCTAAAATGGGACTACAATTTGCACGGCAAGACCAATTACTTGCAGACGAACGTGCATTTAAGGCCGCTGAAGCAGAGAAACAACGTCAATTACAGCGTGACATGGTGGTAGTTAGAGCCGCCGCTACAGCCGCTCGTGCTGGTAGAAGTGGTCGCTCTGGTGGTGGTAGTAGTTCTAGCCTTATCAGTAGCGATAAATACGTCGATAAACAATTAAGCGGATTTGGTGAATACTTATCCGAAAATGCTGATAAAGAACAATTCTCTCAAAATGATGTCAATGAATTAAATCGTCGATATGGTGACTTAATTTTACAATTAGGTTCAGCTGAAGCAACGCCATATTCAATGGAAATGTTGCGACGAGCTGGGAATGATTATACATACCAAATTAATCATATGCAAAATTCAAGTAGCGGTAATAAATTGGATTACAGCACTAGCCAAGACATCATTGATAAACTGAACAAAAAAGAATAGATTATTTATACAGGAGGGGTGATTAAATGCCTACTTTAGGACAGTTGCTAGGCGATAACCTATATAACGTTGCATATGGTCCTCAATACAATGCCATGAAGCGTAAACAAGCCCTCGATGATTCTGGCTATATTCCAAGCGAGAACGATGGTTTAATTGACAGCTTTCAATCTGGACTAGCTGGTTCTATGGGCGGACTATTTGGTGAGTTATCTGGTTGGGCTAAAAACAATGGTCATGACTGGTTAGCTAATGAAGCCATGTATGGTGCTAATCAAATGGGTGATATAGCCGCTCGTAATGCTTATGCAGGCAATGCAGATACAGATGGATATTTATGGTATGGTGCTAATCAGGCCGCTCAAGCTTTAGGTTCATCTGTTCCTAGTTTGGCCACTGATGTCGCTACATCAGCCGCCGCTGACGCCGCTATTGGTTCTATCGTACCTGGTCTTGGTACTACTGCTGGTGGTGTTGTAGGTGCATTAACAGGTGTTGGTAAATTTGCACTTAGAGCATACGAAGGGTCTAAGGCGATTCGATATGGCGTTAAAGCCGCTAAAACAGCTGGTAGTATTGCAGTCGGTGGTCTAGTCGAAAACGCTAGTAACGCTGGTGATACATACATGACTGGTTTAAGTCGTGGCATGGACCATACAGAAGCATGGGACGCTAGTAACCAAGCCTTTGACGATGGCTGGGCCCCAGCTGTATTAAACTATGCTTCAGATAAAATCTCACTAGGTATGCCAATGAAAGGTATCTCGGCCGCTATGGCTGTTGGTACTGGTGGCAAAGTACTCGCTAAAACAGCTGGTGCTTGGGCTGGTAATGCTATGATTGGTGCCACTGGTGAAGGTTTAACTGAAGCATGGCAACAAGAAATTCAAGAACAAGCATTAGGTAATCCAGACTACGCTAACGTACATATCTATGACCCACGCACATGGACTGATGAAATGATGAGCCAAGGCAAAGACGCATTTGCTGGTTCATTAGTATTAGGTGGTATTGGTGGTGCCGTAAATACTGGTCGTGGCTGGGCTTCATCTCGTTCTAATCCTTCTGTCTCTATAGAAGACAGTATAGACAGTAGCCCACAAGAAACAAATTTGAACAATACTGCAAGTATCAACAACGTTAATAATATTGACACAGAAGATAATGTATACGGAAACGTAGAGGCACCAGTATCTGCTGTTCGTAGTATTGAAGATAATACTGATGTTGACGGCATTACAGACTTGTCAGAAATGGTTCCAGACCAATTAGCACCACAAGAACGTGGTGATTACGATGATGTGCTGGATACTATGACAGCACGTTTTCAAAAGAACCATTATTCTGACGCTGATATTGCAAATAAACAACAAGCTGTTAGTGATACAGTAAATCGTATCGTAGATTTATGGGATAATTCTACAGACGAAACAAATCCTAAAAAGCTTACTAATAATATGTATATGGACGACTTCATGAACGCTGGTCTCACAAAGAAAGAAGCACACGAAGCCTCATCTACTTTAGTATCTACTCTACGTAAGAAAAATGACGTAGATAACTACAACCCTATGGACGGAAAAAATATCGTTGAACGTGCAGATAGAGTAGGATATAAACTATCAGACACACAGCGTAAAGACTTATTGTCTGATAATCCTATTCGTCAAAACGTTAACGATACAAATCTTGCCGTTGAGAAAGCGGAAGCTGACGCACGTAGACGTCAACAAGCAAAACAAGCACAACAACGAGAAAAAGAAAATAGACAAGCATATTCTTCTCGTTATAAAGATTCTGTGAATAAACCTTTCCTTGACCCTCTATATGGTGATAGAGCGGAAGAAACAGGTTATCGCATTAGCAAAGCTATCGCAGAACGTGAAGCTGATAAAAAATACGGACGTAAAGTCCGCAAAGATTATGAATATCTTCGTAAGAATGGTATTAATACACAAAACTATTCTGAACAAGAAATGAAGGATATTCAAAATCATGTTCGCTCAATCGAAGAAGGTAAGAAAAACAACGATAAAACAGGCTTATTAAAACGTAGTGCTGATAATGCTAACGTGATTAAAGCTAACCAAGCATATGCAGAAGCCTTTAAAAACTTAGATGAAAACGACCCACGTGATAAAGAAAAAATTCAACAAACAAGAGAAGTAATTGCCAATCAATTAGTTGAACTTGGTAAAATGGGCAAGCCAATTCATCGTTATGAAATTCTAAAAGACCTTAAAAAGAATAGCAAAAACTTATATAACAAGGTAATGAACGAAGTATATGGTGAACAAATCGCCGAAGCTAAGAAACAAATTAAAGTAGAAAAACCTAAAATTCAAGCTAACGCTAAGGTGAAACCTTCATTTAAAAAAGGTTCTATATCAGCTAAAGTAGCTGAAAATCCAGAGCTTAAACCTCTTATTACAGCACAATCTATTGACGTAGAAAAAGCTAAAAAAGTACAACCTAAAGAAGTCATTAAAAAAGAAGAAAAGAAAATAGAAAAAGAAGCTACGCCAGTTAAAGAAACTAAAAAACGTGGCCCATATAAAAATGATAAAACTGAAGGTGAACGTGCATTAGCTGGTTTACGGGAAAAGAAAATTACACCACAAGAAGCCATTAAGTATTTATCTCATTTAGAGAAAAACGCTAATAACAAATATAAACCAGAGTTACGTAAAATGATTGAAATGGTTCGCTACAATACCAATAAAGATGGCGAACTTAAAAATCATGACCGCTCACCAGAAGGTAAAGAAAAAGAAGCTCAAATTATCCGTGACCGTATTGCTAAATTCCAAAATAAATTAGATACAGAAAAAGTCACTAACCAAGGGTATCAAAATGAAGCACAACAAATTCAAAAACAAATTGACAAATTTAACTTCAACCACTTAGGCGATACAAAAGAATATAATTTTGAAATCCCTCAACATAAAAATGATACGTCTGCCAACATGGTAGAGGCACATGTAAATGGTGAAATTAAACACCCAGCATATGTTAGAGACGCTATCTTTAAAACTCCTTCAGCTATTGATAAGAGCGTATTCAAATGGTTAAGTAAAGAGCTTGGTCAACCAGTTACATCATTTAGAGATGGTGAGCGTAATAAGATTATCAAGACAGTTTTAACTAAAGAATATGAAAACCTTATAGAAGGTGCTGGTGGTCCAATCCAAGCCTTCAAATCTAATCCAACTAAAGTTAAACAGCTAGTATATGCAATCGCTGGTTCTTTCCCTAAACAATCGTTTGGCTTGGAAGGCAACCGTATTCGAGATGACCGCAATAAGAAAATGTATGATGGCAAAGATGGTTTAACTAAAACGCCATTTGATGAAAAAGATAAATTAATTGCATTTGCTAAACAATATTTTAAAGAAGGTTTTAGCGAAAAGCCAGTGCAAACACAAAAAGAAACAAAGACAGTCGAAAAGATAGATAAACGAAAAAACAACGGATTTAATAAGCAAGCTCCAGCTACATTAGTCAGTGTACGAGCTACAGAAAATCAAAATGTATATCATTTTGTATTCCAAGTAAACGATAAAACTGAATTGGATACAGTTTTAGAAAATGTTGGTATTGATGTTGGTTCAATTAAAACAGAAAGCTGGGACGACAATCAAGTTTCATTTGATGCCGAACTTATGTTAAGTTCAACACCATTTGGTAAAACAGTTGTTGCAAAGTTTAAAAATAATACACCGATTAAATCAATTCAAGAAGCTAGAGAAAAAATACTCAAAAGAGCGTTAGGAAATTCAGAAACAGGCTCTATGATTCTTCAAACAACAGATACAAAAGATTTACAAGAAACACTTGACAAAATATACGGAAAAGGAGAATATGTAATTGATGAACTTGACGGACAAGTGTTGTTGAGACCAAAAGATGTTAAACGTAGAGAAGCGGAAAAGCATGCGGTATCATACCAAAAAGGTAAAGAAGAAACTACTGACACACAACAAACAGAAAACGTTAATATAAGCGATTTAAGTAGCATTATTAACC
>ERZ773265.219-NODE-219-length-37042-cov-5.858383_pt1 | contig 37042 bp, 36 predicted proteins | sample MGYA00580512_ERZ773265 | MGnify/ENA primary metagenome ERZ773265 (study PRJEB29015, sample SAMEA2738169) | human oral metagenome | biome: human oral; feature: human-associated habitat; material: saliva | place: China | collected 2183 ... | reverse complement strand
CCTTGACATATTGCCGGTTATCAGCGCTTTCTCCACGACACTAGGCTTCACCGGCATCTCTTTGAATACCGCCGTATCGGCGCTTTAGACGACGCTACCTCTTAGCCACCTTCTTGGTCGCTTTTTTCGTGGCTTTCTTAGTGGTCTTCTTCGTTGTCTTTTTCGCCGCCTTTTTTGTTGCCTTCTTGGGGTTTTCGGCGTCTTTGGCACGCCTCTCGGAGAGTAGTTCGCAGGCTCGGGCGTCGGTAAGCGTCTCGGGGGTGTCGCCGCGTCGGAGCGACGCGTTGGTTTCGCCGTCGGTGACGTAAGCGCCGAAGCGCCCATCTTTGATGAGCATGGGCTTGCCGGACACGTCGTTGTTGCCGAGCACCCGGATCGCCTGCGGCGCGCTGCGCCCCCGTCGTTTCGGCTCGGCGTAGATCGCCAGTGCCTCGTCGAGAGTGATGGTGAGCAGCTGCGCTTCGCTGGCGAGCGACCGGGAATCGCTGCCTTTCTTCAGGTACGGCCCGTAGCGACCGTTCTGCGCAGTGATCACTTCCCCATCAGGCGCCACGCCGACTTCACGTGGCAGGCTGAGCAGCTGCAGCGCATCATCCAAGGTGACGGTGGAGGTCTCCATGGTGCTGAACAACGATTGGCTTTCAGGTTTGAGAATTTCCTGAATAAGCTGTTCGAGGCGTTTTTCTTTTTGCGCTATCGCCGTTTTGGTTTCCCAGTTTTTCGCCCGTTTACCTTCGGCGGCGCGCTGCGCGTCCTCGGCGGCCCGTTCCTCTGCGATCTTTTTCTCGGCAACTTCGGCGGCGCTTTCACGTTCCGCATCGGTCACCACTTCGGTGACGTACGCGCCGTAGCGTCCTTCTTTGGCCACCACCATGCGCCCGTTCGCCGGGTTCACGCCCAGCTCCCTCCCGCTTTGCGGCGTGGCGAACAGCTTCTCCGCCACCTCAAGCGTCAGTTCGTCGGGGGTCACGCTGTCCGGCAGGTTGGCGCGCTGGTGCTCTGGTTCGCCGTTCTTATCGACGCCCACCACACGCTCTAGGTACGGGCCGTACCGCCCCACGCGTACCACGATGCTTCGCCCTTCGGCATCGTTGAACAGGTGCAGGGAGTTGACCAACCGGGCGTCGATATGCTCCAGGTTATCGCGCACCAGGGCTTTCAAACCGCCCAGTCGGGCCACGGTTTCGGCAGTCCGGTCGGAGGCATCAGCATTGCCGAAATAAAATCCGGTGAGCCAGTCGGTGCGGTCTTCATTGCCGGTGGCAATATCGTCGAGCTCGTCCTCCATGGAGGAGGTGAAGTCGTAGTCCACTAATGACGCAAAGCTGGATTCCATGAGCCCAACCACTGCGAACGCCACCCATGATGGCACCAAAGCATTGCCACGGGAGTACACGTAGCCACGGTCTTGGATGGTTTTGATAATGGAGGCGTAGGTGGAGGGGCGCCCAATGCCCAGGTCTTCCATTTTTTTCACCAGGCTGGCTTCGGTGTAGCGAGCCGGAGGGTTGGTGGAGTGGCCATCGGCAGTGACGTCCTCGGCAGTCAGGGCGTCGCCAGCCGTCAGGCGTGGCAGGCGCTTTTCGGCATTGTCGGCGACATCACGGCCGTCGAGAGTAGAGACCTCAACATAGGCTTTGAGGAATCCGGGAAAAGTGATGGTGCGTCCGGTTGCGGAGAATTCGCATTCCTCGCCAGTACGAGCAACACCATTAATGGTGACTTTCATGGACGTTCCCCGCGCGTCAGCCATTTGCGAGGCCACAGTGCGCTGCCAAATCAGCTCGTAGAGCTTGAATTCTTCCGCATCAAGCTGGCTGTGCAGCTGCCCCGGGGTGGCAAAGGTCTCACCTGCCGGACGGATCGCCTCGTGGGCCTCCTGCGAGTTCTTCACCTTGCGCGTGTATTGCCTGGGGGCATCAGCAACATATTCCGCGCCATATAGCTCGCGTGCCTGTGCACGAGCAGCACTGATGCCAGACTCGGACAGCGTTGTGGAGTCTGTACGCATATAGGTAATGTGCCCGTTTTCGTACAGGCGCTGCGCGATACGCATGGTGCGTTCGGAGGTGTAATGCAGTTTACGTCCCGCCTCCTGCTGCAGCGTGGAGGTCATAAACGGCGGATACGGCTTGCGAGTGTAGGGCTTTTCCTCCACATTTGCCACGCTCATGGAGGCTTTGTGTAGGTTCTCAGCCAGCGCCTGAGCGGTGTCCGCGTTCAAGACAACGGCGTTGTTTTTCAGTTCGCCTTTGTCGTTGAAGTCGCGCCCCACGGCCACGCGCTGCTTGTCCACGGCGGTCAACCGCGCGTTGAAGCGCCGCGGATTATCGCCATCGTCTTTGCCGGTGTCCAACTCGGCAGTCAGGTCCCAGTAGGTGGCGGGTACGAAGGCCATGCGTTCGCGCTCGCGCTCCACAATCACGCGGGTGGCCACAGATTGCACGCGTCCAGCTGATAGCCGCGGCATGACTTTTTTCCACAGCACCGGGGAAATTTCGTAGCCGTACAGGCGGTCTAGGATGCGGCGGGTTTCCTGCGCATCCACCAGGTTGTCGTCCAGCTCGCGGGTGTTTTCGGCAGCGGCAAGGATCGCTGGTTTAGTGATCTCATTGAACACCATGCGTCGCACTGGAACTTTTGGCTTCAATACTTCCAGCAAGTGCCATGCGATGGCTTCGCCTTCGCGGTCGGGGTCTGTGGCCAGGAAAAGCTCGTCAACGTCTTTGAGCTTGGCTTTCAAATCCGCGACTTTTTTCTTTTTGTCAGGGCTGACCACGTACAGCGCGGTAAACCCGTGGTCAACGTCCACGCCAAGGCGCGCCCATGCTTCCTTCTTGTATTTTGCTGGGACGTCGGCAGCACCACGGGGCAGGTCACGAATGTGACCCACAGACGCCTCAACAACGTAATCCGACCCCAGGTAGGGTGCGATTTTTTTGGCTTTTGTCGCTGATTCGACAATAACGAGGCGCCTGGTCCCTTTTGCTGCCACGGGTTGTACGTCCTTATATCGCGAGTTTTATTTCTTCCCTTGCCTACCGTACACAGTTCTCAAGGGAAAGCTGTTCTAATGTTGCTAACAGGGTGTCTCGCGTCCTGTCAAGCAGCATCCCCCTACAACCAAAAACACCCCCAGTGTCTGGGGGTGTGTCTCTTAGAGGGCGCGAACCTTCTCTGCCTGCAGCCCTTTGGCACCTTCACCGATCTCAAACTCAACTTGCTGATTTTCCACCAAGGTGCGGAAACCGCTGCCCTGGATCTCGGAGTAGTGGACGAAAACGTCGTCGGAGCCGTCGGCTGGCGCGATGAAGCCGAAGCCCTTCTCAGCGTTGAACCACTTCACAGTTCCCTGTGCCATACTTTTAAAACCTTTTCTTGCTATCGAACACTCCGCTTAGAGTATTGGGTTGATAATCAACCAAGACCTAGTGTGTCACGTTTTGGCGACACAGCGATAGTCCTATCCCAATTTCACAGATTATTCACAGAAATGAACCGCTTTTTTGGCGAAGAAATCGCCTCTCTGATCACCGAACGCCACCAGGGCACCTGCACTCACATGGTGACTCTCCCGGCGCGCCCTGCCCGCTACGCTGAGTGGCCCGAGTGGGCAGTGGTCCGCGACGTCGATAAGCTCTATGAGCACCAGGCGGAGGCTGCGCAGCGCGCGTGGAACGGCGAACATGTGGTGTTGGCCACGGGTACCTCCTCGGGCAAGTCGCTGGCGTACCAGCTGCCGGTGATTACGACGCTGTTGAACGACCCCACCGCCTGCGCGCTGTACATCACGCCCACGAAGGCCCTGGGTTCGGACCAGCTCACTTCCATTCGCCACGATGTTCAGGCCGCGCCTTACGACGGCGACACACCTATCGACGCCCGCCGCCACATCCGTGATGCCGCGCGCTGGGTGTTCACCAATCCCGACATGCTGCACACGATTCTTCTGAACCACAAGCAGTGGCAACGGTTATTCCGCCACCTCACGTACGTGGTCGTTGATGAATGCCATGCCTACCGAGGCGTTTTCGGCGCGCACGTGGCCTTAGTATTACGCCGTCTGCGTCGCATTGCCGCGCATTACGGCTCGCACCCAACCTTTTTCTTCGCCTCCGCCACCTCCGCGGATCCCGCCGCTCATGCTTCCCGACTTCTCGGCCTTCCCGTCACCGCCGTCACTGACGACACCTCCCCCGCTGGCGCCCGCACCATCATGCTGTGGCAGCCTGATAAATCTGCGGTTGCCGACGCCGCTGGCTTCATGGCCACTTCCATCGCAGAAGGTGCCCGGACCTTGGGGTTTGTGCGCTCTCGGCGGCAGGCAGAAATAGTGGCGCTGCGCTGTGCGGAAGAACTAGCGATGATGGGTCGCATTGACCTATCTCATCGCGTCGCCTCGTATCGCTCCGGCTATCTTGCGGAGGATCGCCGCAAACTGGAGCGCATGCTCGATAGTGGGGAGCTCCTTGGTGTCGCCTCTACGAATGCTTTGGAATTGGGCATTGATGTGGGAGGGCTAGATACGGTGATAATTTCTGGCTATCCCGGCACTGTCGCATCGTTTTGGCAGCAAGCAGGCCGTGCTGGGCGCCGTGGTCAGGGTGCCCTAGCTGCGTTTATTGCTCGGGATGATCCACTGGACACGTATCTGGTGCACCACCCGGAAGCCCTTCTTGACCGCCCGCTTGAGCAGCACGTATTCGACCCGACTAATCCTTTTGTTCTGCGCACACACATGCTGGCTGCAGCGGTAGAAATTCCTCTCACGGATGAAGACATTGCAGAATTTCATGCAGAAAAGGTTGTGGAAGAACTTGTTGCGGAAAAACTCATGCGCCACCGAAAACGGTGGTACGCCATGGAGGCACCAGCAACGCTTCGAGGCGGTTCGGAGGTTTCCATTGTGGATTCCACCGATGGCAGACTGTTGGGAACCATTGACCGGGCGAGAGCTATGACGCAGACGCATCCGGGTGCGGTTTACCTGCACCAAGGCGAATCGTTTGTCATTGATTCCCTTGATGACGACCTCGCCCTCGCCCACCCAGAAGAGCCCGAGTGGACTACCTATGCCCGCACCACCAAAAACATCCGCATCCTGGACGAGGTGAGTGATTGGGTATCCAACGTTGATGTCGAAGTTACTGAGCAAGTCATCGGCTACACGCGGGATTCAGAGATTATTCCCCTCGACATGCCGCCGCAGGTGCTGAAAACACGCGCGGTAGTGTTCACGGCACACGGCAGTCCCGGCGCGCTGCACGCGGCAGAGCATGCGGCGATTGGGCTGCTTCCGCTCTTCGCCACATGTGACCGCTGGGATCTGGGCGGGTTGTCCACAGTGTATGAGGGCATGCCGACAATATTTATCTACGACGGGCAGGGCGGCGCAGGGTTTGTCGACTGCGGTTTCCGGCGGTTCAAGGAGTGGATGACCGCAACATACGAGACGATTCGTTTGTGTGAGTGCGAGTCCGGGTGTCCTTCCTGCGTACAGTCCCCGAAGTGCGGTAATGGTAACGAGCCGTTAGATAAGGCCGGGGCACTGGAACTTCTGGCGGATGTGATTAAGCGGCTCGGTTGATTCGTCGTTTGCGACGTTCCGCGATACTTACTGCCCTAAACCACTGCCTAATGCCCCACCAAGAATCGTCAGGCAGTGGAATTTCGGTTATGAGCTACTCTCCAAAGTCACAGTCCCGATCGAAACAAACAAGAATTAAGCCAAGCCCGAAACCAGGTTACCAACCCTCTATAACAACGCTATCCTAACCAAGCACTCACATACCATCAGCATCCGTTATAGATCCACACACAGCACCACTACCTAAAATCCGCGACACATAGGCAGACACATTTTGCCAAGTAGCCCGCAATTAGTCACTCGGATGGATTACCACCCTGGTACTAATATCTAGGTAAAGTGTCGAGATGGCGGTTTGTTTACTTGTCATTATTCTTTTTGGTTTGTTGAGCCGTTACTTGAGTCTTTGCAAATACAAAACCTAACGCGGTGGTAGTGACAAGTTTGAGCAGCTCAATTGCGGCTCCTAGTTCATTTCCGTCAGCGTTGGCGCCGTCCCAAAAATAGCCAATGAGACTAAGAATAACAATTAGGAAAACACAACACCAAATAAGCTTTTGCCCAAACTGTAGTTTGGAATAGTCTAAAATCTCATGGATTGGCCGAGGTTCACGTTGGCTAGGCTCAACAGGTGCCGCCTTATTGCTCACTGTTGAAGCGTGATTTGGCTGTACTTCACCGTTAAGGTTCGTAAGGTCACGATCAACTTCCTCAGCAACCTTGGGCGCGACCTTACGTGGCTTAGATTCGCTCACGCCTCGGCCATCTCAAGACCAAGGGGCACCCGGTAAGTGGTGTCCGCAGCAATATCGGCGGGGTTCAATACGGGCTCATCATTTTGAAATGCTTTATCCCAAGCAGAGTCGGGAGAGTGCGTAATTTCAGACAACTTCACCGCGCCCATGTACTTGGTCTTATCCCAAACCCTATCCAGGGCAACCTTGAGCTCAATATCTTGTGTTTCGTCAATCACGAACACGTCACCACGAGCATCACGCGCGTAGCGCTTGATGTTGTCCTTGCTAAAGCTACGAAATTCGTCATAAACTGAGTAGACAACCGGGCCATAAGCCCACGTAGAAAAGGGTTCTTCCAACAGAGGGCGTTTTGTCGCTTTCTGATACTCGCTAGCGACAAAGTACAGAATCTTTTGCAGTTTCATAGGACTCATGTAGGTCTTTTCCGCAAAAGCACGGCTCAAGATGTTGTTAGCAATCATCGTAGGGCTGTATGCCATTGGTTCCACCTCCTTTATCTCGAACTATAGCAACGTACACACCTCGCACGGTAGATGCCGTACCGACCACCCCACTCCACAATGGATTTACACCAATCCAATAGTAAGGTTGGCTGGCGCGGTGGCCCCACCTTGGTCATAGGGAACAACGTGGTCGATGTCGCACACCTCGGCGCGTGCGCCACAGCCTGGGAAGCGGCAGCCACCATCGCGGCCTTTCACAAAGGCTTTCATTGCTTCAGGGATGCGGTAGGCAGGGGTATGCGCGTTGGCGTAGCAGTCAATGTCACGAGTGCGCGTCACCCGGTCAAGCCATTCTGCAGCAGCAGTGGCATCAAGAGTATGGGTGCCGCCGAAGTTGACGGGCTGGTGGTTGTCTTGTGGCGCATAGAGGTTCAGCACGACAGTGGCTGTGGTTTGCTGGCGGATTAACTGTAGTAGCGCTTGAGCTTGAGTGCAGTGTTCCCTAGCCGCTACGGATTTCAGGATCGCGTGCACCTCATGGCCTTCATCGGCGCGGAATGTACAGGTGAGGGTTGATATGCCATCGGGCTGATGCGACATATCGAGTTGTTCCTCGGATTCGTAGGCGGAGCGTTCCGCTGCAGGTGGATCTATCTGGGTGATAATCTCCTTGATCTTTTCGGTGATGGTGCGTGCGGTGATGAGCACTTGTCGAGGCTTGGTGGGGGTGAGCAGACGGATTATCTCTTCCTCCACAAGCGGAAGAAGCTCGTCTTTCACTGAGACACAGGCATGTTCGATTGCCACCAAGCGGGCACGGTCAAGGTGTCGCATAGTTAAGGCAAATTCGCACAAGCGAGGCATGCGTTTGAGCTGATCTGCGATATAGAGGTTTGTGCGAATAACCCCGCACCCTAGCCCCGTTCCCACAACAAGGCAGCGGATAAAGGAATCCTCATCCACTTCCTCCAAACCATCTGGGAACAGCGCCAACCAGTCGCAGAGGAAGTTGTAGTTGGTGCGCATGGACATACACGCGCACGGATCAGCAGGATCGCAACACGTGTAATATGCTGTTGTTTCAGTCATATTTTCCCCGAGATACCAAAAATTCTTTCCTAGCACCTACTCTACCAAACCTCATCGCCTGTAGCAACCAAAAATAGGAAAAATTTTCGATAAACTTTACGCCGCTCCACAAGCGCTCCGCCCTATACCGGCCCAGCCTTCGCTACGGCCTCCTGCCCACCGGACCGTGCCCGTATGGTCACATCCAGCCCGTCAACGGAACATTCAACGACCGACGCGCCATTCACAACAGCCACCCGATCAGCAGCCGAACATGCATCCCGCCCGTAGTAAGCGGCGTAGGCACCAGCCACGGCAGCGAGGTCGCTGGCAGTTTGAGCGCGGTGCTTGTCCACCACCATGCCACCCAGCCACGCAATGGTGAGAAACACACTCACCAGCGCAGCGACAATCCCTGCGGTGGTGATGCTGCTCATGGTTTCTCAGCCGGGTACACGGCCTCGGCCTCCATGGTGCCCAGCGGGCTGGGGACTTTCGCCACTGCCCGCACCAGCTCACCATCGTGAGCAATATCGACAGTTCCCCGCGGCGGTGTGTACTCGGTGCCAATGGCGTGCGCCCTGGCGGCTGCACCGGCGGCGTCAACAGCAGCGATGTAGTCCGCCAGGGTCACTAATCCACTCACCATGAGTGCCCCCACCAGCACCAATGAGCTGAGCGCTAGGGCGGCTTCAATGGTGACGGATCCTGTGTCGTTCATTTAACGTCGGCTCAACGCATCCGTGATGATGCCCTGCAGGGCCTCGCTGATTCCGCCGCCGCTGACCACCAGGTACAACGCCCCGGCGAGCGCTGCTGCGGCGAGGCTGCCCAGCGCGTATTCGATGGTGCTCATTCCGCGATCATCGCTATGAAATTGCTGAAGTTGCTGCAACATTTTTTACTCCTTTAGTTCAACATGGTTGCCCCGAGGCTGATCACCGTTGGCGCCAGCCCCAGGATGAAAAATGCAGGTAGGTAGCACACTGCGAGGGGCAGGGCAATGAGTACGCCTGCCCGTTCGGCTGCGGCGGTGGCCGCGTGCGCGGTATCGTTACGAAGTTTGTCCACAATGCGTTCGCACCCCGTCGATAACGCGCCCCCGGAACGTTCAGACATGGTGGCCAGTGCGGCGAGTTCCCCCAACCCTTCGATGCCGCGCATGGGTTCCCACGCCCGCCCAGCACCCACCCCGATGGCAAGAAGGGCCTGTACGCTGCGCCATTGCTCGTTCTCACTGACGCTTGCCACCGCCGTAGCGGCGTGCGCGGTGCTGAGTCCCGAGTGAATGCAGGCAGCGAACAACTCAATGTCAGCCGCAATGGCCAGGATGTCTGTGGGGCCGTCACGCACGCGTATCGACGCCTTCCGCTCAATCCGCATCGACGGTGCCACCCCCACCGTCGTAGCCAGCACGAGACAGGCTAAAGCTAGCAGCATCATGATGTCGCCTTCCCCATGATTCGTTGCGACCAGACAAAACCAGCTGTGGTCAATCCGGTACCCGCCACCAGGAGGACTCCCCCAGTGCCGCCCCCGAGTAGAAAGTGCAGCGGATCCGCCCCCAACAGTCCACCCATGCCAATCCCCACAACCGGAAGAATGCTCAACACCATCGCTGTGGCCTTAGGCCCCTGCAGCGCAGCACGCGTCGCAGCAGCGTGGGTGAGCTGGGCGTCGATACGCCGTTGGGCGTTTTCGCACAGCGCCACCAGCGGAATGCCGTGCCGTGCTGCTACTTTCCAGAGTTGCCCCACACGGACCAGGTCGGGGCAGGAGGAACTGATAAGAACATTGGCACCATCGCCACCTCCAGCGGACCGGGCGGCGGCGACTCGCACGGCGTCGCGAAGCTCCGAAGGCGCATCAGAGCTGAGCGAATCAACCGCCACCCCCAACGCGTGCGGCATGCCGTTCCCAGCGCGCAGGTCTCCAATCACGAACCCCAGGAACGTGCTGGTGTGAGAGCGTATCGCTGTGGCTCGGGCACATTGACGCGCGGTGCGGATCGCCCAGACGATAGTCCCGACCACCAGCATCGCACTGAGGATCAGGCTCACCGGCCCTTTCAACAGGACCAACAGCAACACGGCAAGCGCTGGTGTTTTCTTCCAGGTTTTTCGCTCCGTAATGCGATGCAGCGGCGCGGCATCGGGCACAAGCAACGCGCCCGCGCACAGCAACAGTGAAGTCATGACGCAAGCTCCTCGAAACCCGGTTGTGGCCCAAGGTCGGATTGCCACAACACACGGGTGCGTACCGGGTTTCCTTCCAGTACCCCAATCTGATGCAAAATACGTCCGTGCGGGGTGCGTCGCATGGCCAGCACCACGCGGATGGCTGCGCTGAGCTGGGAATGCAGTGCCGCACGATCCAGCCCACCGAGAGCGGCGAGGGCTTCCATGCGCGCCGGGATTTCCATCAAGGAATTGGCGTGGATGGTGCCGGCACCACCTTCGTGCCCAGTATTGAGCGCGGCGAGCAGGTCCACCACTTCCGCCCCACGTATCTCACCGACAATGATGCGGTCAGGCCGCATACGCAGAGCCTGTTTCAACAGGTCCGACATGGTGATCTGGCCCTGACCTTCCACATTGTTGGTGCGGGAGACCAGGTTCACCACATGCGGGTGGGGCGGGTGCAGCTCAGGGGTGTCTTCGATGCAGATGATGCGTTCGTTGTGCCCGATGGCAGCCAGCATGGCACCCAACAACGTGGTTTTCCCGCTGCCAGTGCCGCCCACCACCAGGAAGGCTTTCTTGGATTCCACAATCCCCGTGAGAGTGTCAGCAATATCGGAGGGCATGGTGCCGCGATCCACCAGGCCATCAAGCGTGGTCACTGCCTGGCGAAGCACACGCAGAGACAAGCAGGTACCACCATCCGCTGGCGGGCTGAGCAGGGCGTGAACACGAATGCTGCTGTCGTCATCCCGGCGGAGACGACCATCGGCAAAGGGCTGCGCATCATCCAAACGCCTGCCACACGCCACAGCGAGCCGGGTAGCCAGCTGGCGGACCTCATCATCCGAATCGAAACGCAAGCCCGCCTTCTGCAGACCTTGCCCCCGATCAAACCAAATACTGTCCGGCCCGTTGACCACCACGTCCGTCACCCCCTCTATTGCCAGCACTTGCTCCAAAATCCCAGCCCCCGTCGAATCGTTGCGAAGTTTACGTAGCACCCCCAGCACATCAACATCGCTGATCACCCCCGCTTCTTCCCGTACCAACTGCGCAATATCAGCGGCCGCCGCGCCGGGGCGCTCCGCCAGCCTGCGCTGCACTTTCTCCACCAGCGCCTCATACATTGAGCTCATCCATCACATCCAGCGCCACCTTGGTCAGCGGCCGAGGAATACTGCGCAATCCTTGAGTTTCCACGGTTTTAGCCAGCCGCGGCACATGGGCTACCTCCCCCACGATGGGCAGCTGGGCCACGCGTTCCACCTCGTCCGCGTCCATGCCCGACCATCCCCGATGCCTCAGCACCCCGATCGGGTGGATACGCTGCGCTTTCAGTTGCGCCGCCAGGGTGGTAGCCGCCGCTACGGCCCGCACCTCAGCAGGAATGACCAGCGCCACCAGATCACATAAACCCAGAACAGCCGCGTCGCAGGTATCCACCACCACAAGATTGTCGCCTGTTTGCGCACATTCCACAGCGGAACTGACCCGCGCCGGGTCGAGCGAAAAGCCATCAGCCATGGTGGTACGTGCGCTGGTCAGCACGGCCACCTCGCTTTTGGTATGTGGCAGCGCCTGCCACAGATCCGATGCCCCGACGAAACCGTCACCGAGGTTCAGGTCCTGCCACCGCGCGCCGGGCGTGTTTTCAATTCCCAGCAGGAGGTCGGCACCGCCGTAGGGCACGGCATCGATCAGCAGGGCGGGTGCACCGGTCAGGGCGATGCTGGCGGCAAGGACGCTGGTTCCGGCACCGCCGCACACCCCCATGACTCCGATGGTGCGCGCGGTGCCGCGCGCCCGGTTGTGACGCCCCAGCATTGCGAGCAGTTCCGGTGCCTGCGCGGGCAAGAGAAACGCGTGCTCGGCATGGCATTCCATGGCGCGTCGCCAATCCACAGGCCCCGGGTCCAGCCCCAGGAAGAACACGCGGTCACGGCGTTCGTGGGTGAATACGGCGGCGGTGGCGGCGTCGACAAGCACGGCTGAGGCGCTTCTTGACGCCCGCACAACCTCCGCAGGCACACACGTTTCCACCACTGGCCGCCCCGTGGCTGCTGCAACGTGCATGGCTTCTGGATGCAGAACCGGATCCTCGACGGCAACCACGATGGCTTCTTGCTGTACACCTGACATGCCTTCATGCTGCGCTTGCTGGGGCGTGCCCGGCAATAGGCATACATGCAGGTTGTGGATAACTCGTCTAGGAAGCAATGCTTGTGGATAACGTTCTACAAGCCAGCAATTTTTGAGCTATGGCGACACGAAACGAACAGCCAGCTTCCCCGTCGTTTCTCCACGCTCTAGGGCTTCCAGGAACTGCGGCAACTGCTCGTGTCCACCCACGGCGGTGAGATCCACTCGAACATCGCCACGCGCCACTGCCTCCAGCGACCATGCCAGGGAATCCGTGCCGTCTGCAGGGTGTTCGGCTAGCCAGGCACCAACGTTGAACCCAGCTGCAGTTTTGTTTTCCAGCCAGAGTGCCAGCGTGCCGATCTCCACATCCGGTGCCTGCGAGGCATTACCCACTCTGACCAGGCGACCGCCACTGCGGAGCACACGAAAGCCCTGGGTGGTGGCGTCGCCGCCCACCGGGTCAACAACAATGTCGTAGGTGCCGTCGGGAATGTCGCGCAATTCACTCCGCAGGTAAGCGGTTCGGTACCCGCATTCGAGTGCCAAGGCTTGTTTTTCCGGGGTACCGACGACCGCGTCACACGGTCCCGCACCCAAAGCCTGGGCCACCTGCTGGAACTGCGAACCCAATCCCCCAACCCCGGCGTTGACCAACAGCGATTCGCCTTCAGCGAGGCGCGCGACCGTCGTCAAGGCGAGGTGCGCGGTCACAGTGTTGATGGGCACCACCGCCGCGAGGTCATGATCCAGCTTCTGAGGGATGGGGGCGACCAGCGTTGCTGGGGTGCACACAACCTCGGCGAAGCCCCCGGCAGCTGGAAGGATTGCGGCGACCAGCTGCCCTTCGGCGAGGTGATTCACGCCCTCACCAAGAGCACGGACAGTGCCCGAAACCTCCAGGCCGGGAACAAAGTCCGGGTTCGAGGGCATGGCCCCAATAGTCCAGAGGGCATCAATAAGCCCCAGTCCAGCGGTATGAACCGTGATGCTTACCTGCCCAGGTTCCGGTGTCGGTTCTGGTTTCTGCACATACTGCAGGCCACCATTATTCACTGTGTAGGCGTACACATTTCCTCCTATATCAGTAGGCTTACATAGGACAGTATACTGACATAAAGGACAGACTGGTCAAGTGAATCTGGAGATGAAAATACTTTATGCAAACCTGTTGCACTAACGGCGTTCAACCTTTAAAGTAAAGAAGGCAAGAGCGCGTTATCCCTGCTAGATAATACTTTTCCCCACCTACTACTGCATAAAAGGACGGTCCGCGTCTCGGGGGGGGGTGTGGCGCGGACCGTCATCACCCGGTTTCGGGGGGGGTGAACCGGGGCAGGCCACACTGTATATCGGGGCCTTGCGAAATCCATTATGGCACACGATTTTAAGTAGCGCAACTCCGACTTCTACCACACGTTTTGTCTGGGTGTCGCTAGACTGGGCGCTGTGAAGAAAGCAGATCAGTCAGCCTCCCGCGTCGCGGCGTTTTTTGATCTGGACAAGACAATTATCGCCACTTCCTCGGCATTTGCCTTCGGCCGGGAGTTCATGAACAACGGACTCATCACGCCTGTAGAGGCGCTACAGCTCAGCATGGCCAAAGCAATGTATATGTTCGCCGGGCACACCAGTGATCAGATGGATTCAACACGCGACCAGCTAGCCACCATGGTCGCCGGGTGGGATGTCGAGCAGGTCCGCACCATTGGCGAGGAAACCCTTCACAACGTGGTGACTCCCACCATCTACGCGGAGGCCCGCGATCTGATCAAAGCCCACCACGAACAGGGCCACGAAGTGATCATTATTTCCGCCTCCGCCACGGACCTGGTAGAACCCATCGCCCGGGAACTCGGGGTGGACCGCACTGTGGGCAGTCAGCTCGGTATAAAAGATGGAAAATACACCGGCGAGGTGCTGTTTTACTGCAAAGGTCCCGCAAAGGCTGAGGCCATTAATGCATTGGCCAAAGAACGGAACTATGACCTCAGCAAAAGCTTCGCCTATTCGGACTCCGCCACGGACCTGCCCATGCTGGAAGCCGTGGGACATGCCGTAGCTGTCAATCCCGATCGTGCTCTCAAGAAGGAGGCATTGGCACGGGGGTGGGACATTCGCAGCTTCAAAAACCCAGAACCCCTGTTTCAAACTCGGGACATGGGCATTGGCGCAGGCGTGGTCGCGGGCATTGCCGCCGTCACCGTTGGCGGGTGGTGGCTTGCCCGCCGAGGAAAGCCCGGCCCAGCCTAAACAGCACGCGCTATCCCCTCGGCCTCTTCGGCCCCAGCTTCCCAGGCGCGCAGCAGGAAAACCGGATCTTTAGGATCGTCCTGGTGGCGGTGTAGGTACGTTTCGGGGACGGCCAACCCTCGCGGATCAAAACCCGTCATCACAGCCGTCACCCGGGACGCCACACGCGCAATACTGCCGCTGCGGGGGCCAAAAAATTCACCGGCTTCAAGTTCCATGTGCACAAAAACCGGAAGTAGCCCGGCACGGGGATGGGCGGGACCAACAATGAGTTGCGCGAGCGTCGATAAGCGTGAGGCACCGGAGAGTGGGGTACCGGAGCCACCAAGGAGGGCATCGAGACGCGCGAGCACCTGCAACGGCGCGCGTTGGAAGGTGCGGGCAGTGGCTTGCAGCTGGGCGGGCGCGAGGAGACTGTAGGCGCTGACCTCGGCATCCTCACTACCCCCGCTGAGGAGAGCGGACAGGCGAGCACCCCGGACCGCCGATTCGGAGCTTGTGATCTCCGAGCGGCGCAGATTCACGGGGCGTCGATGCACAGCGGCAATCGCAGCTGACGCGCGCTGCTCCGCATCCGCTACCCCTGCCACAGTGGCCAAAGCGTCAAGGGGGTGCGCAAAAGACATGAACCGAGGATACTCTTGAGTGATAAGTTCACATAACACTGAAAATCGTGGCACGATTGGCTATAGATTCAATTCGCTGATTTTGGAGGATTACGCACCGTGAGCAACACAAACGGACTATTCACTGATGGATCTGACCCCTACGCTCCACGCGCGAATTCCATCCCCTTAACAGATTCGGATGCGTACACCGCAGAAAACGGGTCCATTGGCGACCTGGTCAGCGATGCCACCGCCCAAATGTCCAGCCTGGTCCGCGCCGAAGTGGAGTTGGCCAAGGCGGAGATCGCCACGGAAGTGAAAAAGGGTGTCTGGGGCGGCGGCCTGTTCGGTGTGGCTGGCATTATTGCGCTGTATAGCTCATTCTTCTTTTTCTTCTTCGTCGCGGAGGTGCTGAACATCTGGTTGCAGCGCTGGGCTGCGTTCCTCATTGTGTTCATCATCATGCTGGTTCTTGCAGGCTTGTTCGCCCTGTTCGGCTGGAGAAAGGTCAAGAAGATCGGCATGCCTAAAGAGACCATCGAATCGGTCACGGAGCTGCGCCAACTCATCCCCGGCAAGGGATCTAAAGCCATTGATGCCCCCGACGGTGGGATGTATAGCTAATTGGGTTCCCTCTCCCCCTCTGAAGTTGCTGTAGAAGGCCCTTTTAGTCACGAGTTCGTGCATACCCGTGGTGTCCGGCTCCACGCCGCCACTGCTGGCGACCCCACAGACCCCCTGATTCTCCTCCTCCACGACCACACCGGGGGCTGGTTTGATTACATTCACTCCATTTCCCCGCTCGCGGCGGCTGGGTTCCACGTTGCGGCATTGGACATGCGGGGATTCGGCATGTCCGACAAACCCCCATCAGGCTATGGCATCCGCTATGCCGTGGGGGATGTCGCAGGAGTCATCCAGTCTCTAGGTCACAAGCGCGCCCACATCGTTGGCTGTGGGTCCGGGGGTGCCGTCGCGTGGACACTCGCCGCAAACTACCCTGAGCACACTTTGTCGCTCACTAGTATGTGTGCCGCCGACCCCTCCGACTATCGGCAACTCCAGCGCACGCGCCCCTGGCTGTTACTTCTCGACGCCCGCCCCTTCCGCACCCCCACTCACAGGCTCCGCAGCCTCACCCACCCCAGTTTCCACCACACGGAATTGTTTGCCCAAGCTGCCGACCTGCGCACCAAAGGTGCCGACATTGCCCATGTTGATGATGCCATGCGCAGAAACGCCCGACTCCGATCCGCACGTTTGCCGCTGAAATGGCACAGAGACCACATCACCCGTCCAACACTTGTGATTCATGGCGATGGTATGCTCTGCCCGCATTTCCTGGAGTTCGCCGCCCGGCGCGTCCGCGGAGAGTCAGTGTCAGTCAGCCATATTCCCGAGACAAAAACGCTGCCTCACGTGGAAAAACCCGAGGATTTTGTGGCCTCGCTACTGACCTTTGTGGGCTAGCGGGCCACACAGTTTTGGGTATTCACGGGGTCAACAAGCTTAGTGATGTCCCCAATCTTGCCCTGCACGTCGGCTGCAGTGAGGACGTATCCGGTGTCCGTGTTGTCGGTAGCGGCACCAAACACCACACCAAGAACGTTGCCATTGACGTCCACCATCGGGCCGCCGGAATTGCCTTGGCGAATGGAGCCGCGCACGGTGTACGCCTCGCGGTCCACACGCCCGCTGGCGTAGATGTTTGGTCCGTTGATGGTGATCTTGTCGCGGACCCTGGCGGGAGCAGCCTCAAAGGGACCGGAAGCGGGGAATCCCATGACGATGGCATCATCGCCGGAGGACGCTACCTCGGGCGCCCAGGGAAGCGCGGGGAGGTCTAGACCAGGACTGCGGAGAACCGCGATGTCTTCGGCCGGGTCGTAAAACACCACGCTCGCTTCTTTAACGCCGAGCGCCGTGTCAAGGTGCACGGTGTCAGTACCTGCGACGACGTGGGCGTTGGTGATCACCATGTCGGGGGCCGCCACAAAGCCGGACCCCATGAGGCGGCGGCGGCACTGCTGGGCGTCGCCAAGGATGTGGATGACGGACGGCCGCAGTTGTTCCACTAGGGCAACGTTGTCCACTTTGATGGCGGGTGCTTCGACTTCACGGGTGACGTGGTCTTCAAACGGCGAAATGAGCGGTGGCAACCCACTTTCGTTGAGCATGGCCGAGATTTTCGCAGGCAATTGCCCCATGAAGCTGGGGGTGAAGTTATCCACGAACCCCAGAATGTGGGATTGCCGCACACCTTGGGCAACGGCGGACGTCCCGCCAGTGGCCAGCGGGATGGCCACAAGCCACGCAACGATGAGGGTGGCTAGAGCCTGGAACACGGCCCCGATGGTCGAGTCGATGCGCTGGGCGCTTTTGAGCCGCATGTTGTCCCGTACCCCGGCCCCCAGCAGGCCACCAACAAGGTTACCCATGCCCACCAGCAGCACCACTGTGCCCAGTCCCAGAAGGAAACGGAGGGCGGTACTGTCGGTAAGTCCCATGATTTTGGGGGCCAATCCAGCACCGCAGATGAGTCCAAAGACCACACCGATGGTACTGAGCACGGAGGCGAACGCCCCTTGCCGCCAGCCGCCCCACAGGGCGAGTAGAAGTGCGATGACGAGCAGGCCGTCGGTCAAAACGCCTGGGTTGTGGGTCACTATGTTCCTCGTGTGTCGTGGTAGCTATTCTGGTGAGCTACCTCAGCCGTTCATTATTGCGCGATTGTGCCAGGGTTGTTTGGAGATCGTGCACCGTGTCTCGGTCCCATTCTTCCTCCCAGCCGGCTTGGTGTAGGGCGGCACTCAGGAGACCACCGGTGAATCCCCAGATGATGTAGTCATTGATGCGGAACGCCGGTCCGCTCCACGTATTCCACCCTACTGTGATTCGGTTAGCGGGGTCGATGAGCTGATAAACCGGCACGTCAAATACAGCATCGGCTTCCTCGGGGCTGACCACCCCCACATTCATGGGGGTATGCCAGTGTCCGAGAACGGGGTGAACGGGGTAGCCGCTGGCGAGGATATGCACCTCACTGAGCTGCGCGAGGGGGGTGACGGTAGTGCGATCTAGTCCGGTTTCCTCCCAGGCTTCCCTGAGGGCACAGTCCACAATGTTGGCATCAGTGGGGTCAAGGCGACCGCCGGGAAAGGCGATCTGCCCAGAATGCGAACGCATGGAGGGTGAGCGGTGGGTGAGCAGCACCGCGGCGTCGTTAGGCAGAGTGGCACTGGTTTCGGTGCCGGAAAACAACATGAGTACGGCGGCTTGTTTGGCTGCGGTAGTGGGCGGGCGCTGTTCCGTGGTGCGGACGGTATCCACGAGTCGATGCATCCAGACAGGTGCCGCCTCGGGGTTCAGGCTGGTGTTTACTCCGGGTGAGTCGTGATTCATGAGAGTGCCTTGTTCACAGCGTCTTCCACTTCCTCAATGCTGCCGAATGCTTCAGTGTAGGTGGCTCGGACCTGACCGTCTTTATCAATGACAACTGTAATGGGCACTACGCTGGGAAGGCTGTATTTAGCAGCGAAGATGTTACGATCATCCTGGTAGCTGGGCAAAGAAATATCCAGGTCATTAAGCATGGCGGCACCGTTGGCTGCATTGGTATCGGCGTGTACACCCACCACGTTGAGGTCTGGATGAGTGGCGGCGAGGGTGTCAAAAAGCGGCAGTTCCGTGCGGCACGGCTCGCACCACCACGCCCACACATTCACGACGGTCGCGCGGGGTTCGGCATCCCCAAACTCTCCGCCAAGACACGGCAAATCCACCCCGCCCACCTGCCGGGTTGGGCAGTTCGGGCGCGCCTGAATGGCTTGCTCCACACTTGTCGACGCCTCCTGCCCGCCGTTGACCGATCGCAGCATCATCGGCACCACAGCCACCAGCATCGCAGCGATCACCACCACGCCCACGAAAAACCACGTGAGGTTAGTTTTCATCGTTTACTCCAGCCATGTGAAACAAATGTTCTCTGTCTGGACTTTTTACCAGAGCTTGAGCTAACGGTATTTCTGTTGGTCCGACTTTTCCATATGAGGGGCATTGTTTGGCCAGAAAACACACGCCGCATGCAGCCTTTCTGCTATGGCACACGCGGCGACCATGAAAGATAACACGATGAGAGAAAAGCGTCCATTCCCGCTTCTCTATGAGCTGTTCAAGGGCGTGCTCCACTTTTACTGGGTCTTTGTCGTGCGTCAAACCCAGTCGCCTCACGATCCTGCCAAAGTGCGTGTCCACCGTCAGACCAGGGATACCAAAGGCGTTACCCAGCACCACGTTTGCCGTTTTCCTGCCCACCCCCGGAAGCTTCACCAGATCCTCCAACCGTGGGGGTACTTCCCCATCAAAATCCTCGTCGAGCATCGCCCCCAGACCAATGAGATTTTTTGCCTTCGCCCGAAAGAAGCCAGTTGAGCGGATGTACGTTTCCAGTTCCTCTGGGTCAGCGTGAGCATAGTCAGCGGCGGTGGGATATCGCTCAAATAAGGCCGGGGTAACCTGATTCACCCGCACATCAGTACATTGCGCGCTCAGTACTGTTGCCACAATCAATTCAAGGGCGTTAGTAAAATTCAGCTCAGCTTGTGCGTTGGGATACGCCTCCGCCAGGATGCGGTTGATGCGCCGCGCCCTGCGTTTGAGCGCCAGAGATGTCTCCATACCTTTTACTGTAGCGAGCAGCCTCAACACGGTATTATTGTGTGCATGACTGCAGCACTATGCCTTCTCACACCTGTTATTTTGGCGGTTTTTGCTATGCAGATGGAACGTTTCGAAGCCTTCAGCACTCGCAGCTCACTTCCCGCCACCAACGAACCGAAAAAAGCGGAAAAATAAACACATTTCCCCACTGCTCCTATGCGTGTTCTCGATCCAGGCATCGAACAGGTCACTTTAACTCCTGCAAAGTGACAAAGAACATAGTAGAGTGTCTTAGAGAGCACAATTTCTAAAATATTTTCGGCCATCAAACCATTGCCTCGCGTAATTCCGCCGGACGCCACCCATGGTCTAGGCCGAGATATGAGACATGTTTCACATGCTGACTAAGGAGTATCGAGTGGAAGCAATTCAGGAAATCCTATCGCGGGCTGGCATTTTTCAAGGCGTCGATCCCGTGGCCGTGGGCAACCTGATCCAAGAATTGGAAACCGTACGGTTCCCGCGCGGCGCAACAATCTTTGAAGAAGGGGAGCCTGGTGACCGCCTGTACATCATCACCTCCGGCAAGGTGAAACTCGCCCGCCACGCCCCCGACGGCCGTGAAAATCTCCTCACAGTGATGGGTCCCTCCGACATGTTCGGCGAATTATCCATCTTTGACCCAGGCCCCCGCACTTCCTCCGCCGTGTGTGTGACTGAAGTGCACGCCGCCACCATGAACTCGGACGTGCTGCGCACCTGGATCTCAGAACACCCGGAAATTTCGGAGCAACTTCTGCGTGTGTTGGCACGCCGACTGCGCCGCACCAACGCCTCGCTCGCTGACCTGATCTTCACTGATGTGCCCGGCCGCGTGGCAAAAACACTGCTGCAACTGGCCAATCGCTTTGGCACCCAAGAAGCAGGCGCACTACGCGTGAATCATGACCTCACGCAAGAGGAAATAGCGCAGCTGGTGGGGGCCTCCCGTGAAACGGTCAACAAGGCACTGGCAACGTTCGCCCATCGTGGGTGGATTCGCCTGGAAGGAAAATCAGTGTTGATCTGCGACACGGAACACCTTGCCAAGCGAGCCCGCTAAACCCCCGCTACCTTGTCAAGGTAGCGGACTGTCACCCTTGTGGACTGCTCTGCTGCTCCACGCAGCACTGGGTCCACATCAGTGTAGACTTCATCCACAATCTGCTTGAGTGTGGCGTCGTGACCGAGTTTCTCTCGCGCTGCCTGCACTTGTGCCAGACGCTGCTCGCGGCGGTCAAGATACTTACGGGCCAGGAGCGACAAATCCTCATGTTCTGGGCCATGCGCGGGCAGCAGCATCACGCCTTTGCCACGATCTTCCAGCATGTGGAGGGTGTCAAGATACGCACCTAGGTCACCATCTGTTTCGGAAATCATGGTTGTGTGTCTGCCAGCAATCGTATCGCCAGTGATAATGCCCTCTAGCGTGGAATCATGAGGCACCCCACTCCACACGAAAAAGCACGCCGAATCAGAGGTATGCCCTGGAGTGTGCACCACTTCAATCTGAGGCGTGACCCCCTCAAGCGTAATAATCTCCCCGTCCACTAGTGGTTCCGCACCCCGACAGTAGGTAGGATCAAAACCCCGCACCGGCGCCCCTGTGAGTTGGCGGAAACGATCAATCGAATCAGCATGATCTTGATGCCGGTGTGTAATCAGCACCAAAGCAACCTCTTCGGCTTTGTTGTGCACAATGTTGAGGTGCCCTTCATCGTCAGGACCCGGGTCAATCACAATACTGCGTGAATCCTCCGGCGCCCGAATGACCCACGTATTTGTACCATCTAAAGAGCTATAACTGGGATTGGCGCATAATACTACTGCTGCGGACTGTGTTACTGGCCGCAGCTGATTGTAAGCAGGGTGCTTCATGCACACTAGCTTAATGCCCAATCCCGTTCTCGTGTGCGCTTAATGAGCAATTTGTGCCCAGGTTAGTGGGCAATCTCCACAACAAGTTCCACCTCAACAGGTGAACTCAACGGTAATTCGGCCACTCCCACTGCGGATCGCACATGTGCTCCCGCATCGCCAAAAATTTCGCCGACAAGATGCGAAGCACCGTTGACCACAGCTGGCTGGCCGGTAAACCCCTCGGCTGAGGCCACGAATCCCACGATCTTGAGTACCCGCGTCACCGCGTCGATCCCCACCAAAGCATCCACAGCGGCAAGCGCGTTCAACACCGCTTGGCGCGCATAGGTAGCGGCATCTTCTGGAGAAATCTCCGCGCCAACCTTGCCAGTGGCGGGGAGAACGCCGTCAACGAAGGGCAGCTGGCCGGACGTCCACACCTGATTACCCACCTGCAGAGCGGGAACATAGGCGGCTACGGGAGCAGCGACGTCGGGAAGCGTAATCCCCAGCTCAGCGAGCCTAGTACTGTGCATTAGTTTTTCTCCCGCTTGAGAAAGGCGACCAGATTCTCTGGAGTTGGCCCCGGCATCACCGTGACCAGTTCCCAGCCATCCTCACCCCAGGTGTCCAGGATTTGCTTCGTGGCGTGAGTTAGTAGCGGTACGGTAGCGTATTCCCATTGTGTATGACTCATGAAGTCCACTGTACCTACCCTATCCGTGGGCAGGCGTTGTGTTCATTGCACGCTTATTAAATCCCGATCAGTTCCCCACCAGCGGCAAGGTAGGCCGCCCAATCTGTAATGTCAGGATTTTTCCGCAACAGCGCCCGGCGCTGTCGCTCAGTGAGCCCACCCCAAACTCCAAATTCTACACGGTTGTCCAGCGCATCCGCGCGACATTGGAGAAGCACGGGGCAATGTCGACAAATTGCAGCAGCCCGGCGTTGCTCTGCCCCACGGACAAACAGGGCGTCAGGATCCCCGTTACGACACTTGGCTTGAGTAACCCATTCACCACGCTCCAACGACGCCGTTTGCGCTGTTCCGCAGGCATATGAGTTGCGCTGGGAATCGGTGATGAGTGAGGTTGTCATTCTCTCAGTCTCCTGGTGGGTGCCTTTCAGATACATTTGTAAGTCTATTCACTTGGGTGGTCCTATGTCGAATGTGTCACACAGGCCGGGGTTATTTTGGTTTCCTCCACGGCAGAATGTGCGTAGGGTGAAGGGGTGTCCTTGATGAAATCTCTGACAAACGTCTGCGCCGCCGTGCTTGCCGCCGGCGTAGCTAGTGCGCTCAGCCTAGCCCCGTTAGCTGGTCTTTCTGGAATGGCACTGGCCAAAACCCAGGAAACCATGACAGCAAACCTGACCGACCTCACCAACGGCGATGCCCCTACAGTGACCACAGTCACAGACAATGCAGGCTCCCCCATTGCGTGGTTATATAACCAGCGACGTATCAACGTCGAGGGTGACCAGATATCACCAGTGATGAAGCAAGCCATTGTCAGCATCGAAGATCGCCGCTTCTATGAGCACAAAGGCGTGGACTGGCAAGGAACCATCCGAGCCATGGCCGCCAACATGTTCTCCGGCGCCGTGGAACAGGGTGCATCCACCATCGACCAGCAGTATGTGAAGAACTACCTGCTTCTGGTTGATGCCAAAGACGAGTCCGAGCAGATCGCCGCCACCGAGACGAGCTATGCGCGCAAAATACGTGAAATGCGCATGGCATCGGACCTGGAGGAGCGACTGAGTAAGGACGAAATTCTGACGCGCTATCTCAACATTGTGCCGTTCGGCAGCGGTGCGTTTGGCATTGAGTCCGCTGCAAAAACCTACTTTGGCATCTCCGCCAAGGACCTCAATGTGCCTCAATCTGCCATGCTCGCGGGTATCGTGCAATCGTCGTCATATCTGAACCCCTACACCAACAAGCAGGCCGTTATTGACCGCCGCAACACCGTGCTGGACACCATGGTGAGCTCTGGAGCCATTACGGCGGAGGACAGCGCTAAGTACAAGCAGGAACCACTCGGTGTGCTGGAGGAACCAGAAAAACTTCCCTCAGGCTGCATTTCAGCAGGAAACAAGGGGTTTTTCTGTGACTATGTTGTGCGCTACCTGGAAGAAAAGGGCATCAGCTCTGATGACCTAAACAAGGGCGGGTACACCATCAAAACCACCCTGGATCCGAATGTGCAGGAAGCCGCCCACAATGCTGTGGTCAGCCAGGCCGATCCACAAGCAGACGGCGTGGCCGAGGCATTCAACGTGATTGAACCGGGTCAAGATTCCCGCCATGTGCTAGCCATGACCAGCTCCCGCAACTATGGCCTGGACGCTGACAACATGGAAACCGTGCTGCCGCAAACAACCTCCATGGTGGGCAATGGTGCCGGCTCTGTGTTCAAGGTGTTCACCGCTGCCGTGGCGATGCAAAAAGGCATGGGCATCAACCAGGTGTTGAGCGTGCCCAAACGCTATGAGGCGCGCGGCATGGGATCCGGCGGTGCCGCCGGTTGCCCACCCGCGACCTATTGCGTGGAAAACTCCGGCAACTACAAGGGCAGCATGACGCTCCAGGAAGCGCTTGCGCAGTCCCCTAACACCACATTCGTGCAGCTCATTGAGAACGTAGGTGTGTCCGAAACCGTGGATATGTCTGTGCGCCTGGGCCTGCGTAGTTACACACAGCCGGGTAGCTATGACGGCGAACAGTCAGTCGCGGACTTTATCAAAGACAACAACCTGGGGTCCTACACCCTCGGCCCCACAGCGGTGAACCCCTTGGAGCTGACTAACGTGGCCGCCACCATCGCTTCTGATGGCATGTGGTGTGAGCCGAACCCCATCCTTGAAATCAAGGACCGCCACGGCGAAAAGGTGGACATTGACACCCCTGACTGCGAACAGGTTCTAGAGCCGGATATTGCGCGTGGACTGGGCATTGCACTGAGCCACGACACGAAGAACGGTACCGGTGCCGCCGCCGCAAACTCCTACGGGTGGAGCACTCCGGTGGCCGCTAAGACTGGAACCTCGGAGTCCCACCAATCCTCGGCGTTCCTGGCATTCAACAGTGGTTTCGCTGCCTCCTCCTACGTGTTTAACGACGGCGGCACCGTCTCCCCGCTGTGCACCGCGCCTCTGCGCCAGTGCTCCTGGGGCAACCTCTACGGCGGTATGGAGGCCGCCCGCACCTGGTTTGCCGCAGCGAACCAAGTCCCGGCAGCATTGCAAGGAACGCTGCCACCTGCGGACGGAAGTTCCTTTCGCGGCGCGTCCAACAGCTCCGTCCCGGACGTCTCAGGGTTGACGGAAGCTGAAGCCCGAGCGAGGCTTCAACAGGCAGGATTCACCGTCAATACCGTGAATGTTCCAGGGAACGGCACTCCTGCTGGCCACGTGGTCAGTGCGGATAACGGCACGGCCATGCTCGGCCGTGGCACCGTCACCCTCCGAATCTCCGACGGCACCGGGTTTCCTGGCGGTGGCGACATCACCCAAGATCCCGTCACCCTGGATGAAATCACCTCGCTGTTGGAGTCACTGCTGAATCCGTAGGCGCACTGCCTCCGACAGCCGCTTACCGTCCGCCTGACCTGCAACTTCTTCGGTCACGGCGGACATCATGCGTTTCATGTGCTTCATCGTCAGCGGCTCTCCCAACTCCGCTTCCAATGCTGCGGCATGCTTATTGACGACCGCGGCCACCGCGACGTCGTCAAGCTGCTGCGGGAGGTATTCCTCAAGGATCGTGGCCTCGGCGATCTCGGCGTCGGCAAGCTCCTGGCGGCCCGCCTCAGCGTAAATTGCGGCCGACTCCCGACGCTTCTTCACCTCGCGGCGGATAACCGCCAGAACATCTGTGTCGGTGAGTTCGTGCTTGGCCCCCTCCACCGACTCGTAGATGACGGCGGCCTTCAACATGCGCAGCGTTGCTGTGCGTTCCTTGTTGCGGGCCTTCATGGAGTCTTTCAAATCAGCAAGAATTTTATTCTGTAGTTCGCTCATAACAGCAACGATACTCGCGGGGTGCGGACGGACAGGTAGTCTAGGTTCGTGGTTCACAAAGCAGTTAAAATCCTCGCATCCCTCCCCCTTATCGGCGGTGTAGCCGGGCTCGCGCTCGCCGCCTGGGGAAACCGCGAACTCACCCAGTTCACCCTTCACGAGTACACCCTGCCCCTCCTCGAACCAGGAACGCTACGCGGCGAGAAAGAATTCCGCATCCTGCACATTTCCGACCTGCACATGCTGCCCAATCAGCCGCACAAAAAAGAATGGGTGGCCGCGCTGGACCAGCTGGCGCCCGACCTTGTGATCAACACCGGCGACAACCTCGGGGCTGTCAACTCCGTGCCCCACCTCCTCCAAGCACTCGACCCACTGCTCCACCGCCCAGGGTTGTTCGTCTTTGGCACCAACGACTACTACGCACCACGCCCCGTCAATCCTTTTGGCTACCTGCTGGGCAAAAAACGCAAGGTCAGCCGCATCACACTCCCCTGGGAAGGCATGAGGGCCGCCTTCATCGAACGCGGCTGGCGCGACGCCAACCAAGCGCGTCACGAATTCAAAGTAGGGCCAGTGCGCATCGCCGCCGCAGGTGTCGACGACCCCCACCACAACCTCGACGACTACTCCGCCGTCGCCGGTGCCCCCAACAGCGACGCCGACCTCAGCCTCGCCCTCCTCCACGCGCCCGAGCCCCGCGTCCTTGAGCTTTTCGACGCCGACGGCTACCAGCTCGCCCTCTCCGGGCACACCCACGGTGGACAGATCTGCCTACCCAACGGCAAAGCCATAGTGACCAACTGCGGCATTGACCGCGAACGAGCATCCGGGCTGCACCGCTTTGGCTCCATGCTCATGCACGTGAGCAACGGGTTGGGGACCTCGAAATACGCACCTGTGCGACTGTTTTGCCGCCCCTCCGCCACGCTGCTGCGCATCGTGGAGAAGTAAGATGACATGCAGTTTTGTTGTAACCTGCGTCATCGACTAAAGTATTCCGGGTAGTAACCGGGATATGGCGCAGCTTGGTAGCGCGCTTCGTTCGGGACGAAGAGGTCGCAGGTTCAAATCCTGTTATCCCGACCAATTAGATTAGGTCAATAACCAGCAACTTTTATACCTGCAGGTTGTTGACCTTTTCGCTGTTCCAGGCACACTGTCACCCGTCTGTCACCCGTTGTTCATTTTCTCGTATGCCCCGAGGTCGATCCCCATACCCAGATAGGTCGTGTAGATCGCCGTAGTCTCGAGGTCTGCATGCCCAAGCCAAGCCTGGACGGTGTTCACTGGAACACCCCTACGCAACCAATTACACGCCGCGCTATGTCGGAGATCATGGATAGTGCGCCCCGCTGAAATCTCAGCCCAGTTCGTGGATCGCACAAATCTTCCGCGCCAAATCTGACGCTTCCCATCACGGGAAATCAGATACGCATCACGCCCACGCCCCACAGCCAACTCCTCAACCACCGGCAGCAACCTCTGCGCAATAGGAACAATTCGCATGCATCCAGACTTTGGCGCTTTCTCTTTCGCGCCTTCAGGTTGCGACCTACACACCTGGATTCGTGGAGGCTGCTCCTTGAGATGGACATCATTGACACGCAGTGCACGAGCCTCACCCCAGCGCAGCCCCGTGTACGACAGAAACAAAACAACCTGGGCGTTAAATCCACCCAACTCCAATGCAATCTCGTCGATCTCCGACTCGCTCAGCGGACTAATCTGGTGCACCTTGTGTTTTCTCTTCGGCACCTCCACCCCATCCATAGGGTTCATCGCCAGGTAACCCCGCTGAGTCGCCCAGCGAAAGAAGGCACCGAGAGTATCGCAATACCTGCGCACAGTAGCTAAGGACTTAACACGCCGCCAGCCGTCCAAGATCAGCTGCACATCTTGAGGTTTAATTCCCCGTATCTGCCGATTCAACAGCCGAGTGGGCAACTGTCCAACAACCACCTTGTCCGTGCAATAGGTGGACTCGGCTACTTCATCCTTACGAATGTCCAACCACAGCTCCGTTACTGTGCTCACCTTCGATACACCAAGCTTCCTGGAGAACGTCGTGTCCGCATACTTCAGACGCTCGCGTTCTTCCCAGGCTTTGGCCTCCTTCTCAGTATCAAAGGTGGCGGAAAACTGCTGGCCACGAACCTTAACTAGTCCCTGCCACTTCTCGCCGCGTTTTCGAGGCACGCTTACCTACCTTCGAGCAGACGCCGTACATCCACACGTGAGTACCGCACGACACGCCCCTCAGCGATCACCGGCTCCAGAGGAGGAGACGGTAGTCGCCTCCATGACGATAGTGTAGAGCGAGAAATCGACAGGATCTCTGCAACCTCCCGAGGAGTCAACACCGGACCGTAATCCGCCCAACGAATCGGAACCTTCATTGCGTTAGTTCCCATGAGATGTCCCTTTCATAGACTCAACATCTTCTACCCATTGCAGGATGTCCTCATCACTCACATACGGCGCACGCACCCTTACAGGTGCAGGCTCACCATCTGTACGCACATACGCCAGCCCTGCTGTCGCGTACCCATTGGACTCCGTTGCGGGAGCAATCTGATGTGCGCACGCACCCAATTCCACAGCACCCGCCCCAAGTACCATGTCTACCTCCTGGGCTGACTCCACCCGGAGGCAGATCCGGTTCATGAAGTGTGGACGATAAGGCCCAAGTGTTTCCTTCTGTGGCTGTTGAGCGGCAGCAAGCACATACACCCCAGCAGAGCGCCCTTGGGACAGAATCTGTTGTAATCCAGCTTTAACTGCTGACTGCCACTTTCGATCCTCCATCACACTCAGCGCGTTGAACTCGTCAATGACCAACAGCACCAACGGATGCTCCACATCATGGACAAACGTGCGCCGCCCCTCCTGCTGCCGCTCCTTCATAACCCCCAGCACTTCCTCCAAGACATCCAAAATGTCCTGTCCATCAAAAGCCACGCGCTTGAACGCCCCACCGACACCAGCAAGCTCCGCACGCTTCGGATCAATGCCGAACAAACGCACTCCCCCACCAGTGGAACCAAACACCTCCACCGCACTCATCACATAGCGCCAAAGAACAGACCCCTTACCCGAGCCAGTCGCCCCAACGACCAACGTATGCCCAAGGTTCACCCATTGCAATGCGCCAGAATCATCACGCCCCAGAAGCAGACGCCCCGAACCTGCTCCACCGTGGGCTTTAACGCTTTCTACCCAGTTAATCCCCGACAGCTCGGCAAGACCATATTTCGCTGGTGCTGCACCTCGATTGTAGACCTCCACCCGCACACGACCTCCACCCAAAGGCACAACTTTGACTTCCTGCACACGAAGCGCATCGCGAATGGCGTCAGCACAACCAACAATGTCTTCTACTGTCATTCCTGGATTCGGACAGACGACAAACGAAAGGGACTTCCCATCCAACTTTTTTAGTCCCGAAACGCTAGGACGATGCCGCACCGTTCGACGCTTGTCACCAACGCCGACCACCTCAGACTTCGTGATGCCAGCTCCATCCCAGACGGGACGCAACCGGCGTACCAGCCGCTGTGTGGGCAACATCTGAAACGCCACCATCATCACAGCGAGCACAGCCAGCAATATCCACAACGCAACCAGCGGTGCAGGCATCGAAACCCCAATCCCAAACATCACTTGCTCCCAGCAATCTTCAGGCCGTCAATGACCACCACAGCACGGACGCTGTACTGATCCTTGGCAGAGACACGCAGCCGCGCTTCACCTTCACCGATAAGCACCGTACCGAAGGGAACCTCAGGGAGTGTCTCCAGCGGCGACTCAACCTGAACTGAATCCAAACGCTCACCATCGATCGCGACAGCCGCAGTGAATCCGAAGACTGGGCGACCATCATCGAAACGAACCGCCTGATCGGTACGCTCACCGTTCTCGTACTTGAACTTCGGGCGCGGCTCACCAGTGGGAACCACCTGTACGCGTTGGGCATTACCCAACTTGACCATCAAACCAGCCATAACAGCCTCCTTGTTTCCTACTTGCATTACCCGTATCAGGTAACTGAAACAAATCCTACCTACAGAGCTCTGGCCCCGCAATAAGTTGGATAAAATGAACCCTATGGTCCTAGCTAGACGAACAGAACGCTACGACTCCGAGCACACCACTACGCAGACATACCGAACCAACCTCCGCCGAATTCGTGAGATGCTCGGGCTGACTCGTGACGAAGCCACAGCCCGCATCGAACCCCCGAAGCTCACCTCCGCAATGCTTGCGCGTGTAGAAACTGGCGAGCGTGGTCTATCTGTTGAAGAACTGGTGCAGCTATCAGTGGCGTACCAAGTACCTCCCGCCACAATCCTCACCCCCTGGTCACAGCAAGACTTAGCTAAACCGCCAACACTATCCGGGGCAGACTACAAAACGAGCCTTGGTGACGCGCAAAACTGGACACTGCAATACAACTACCCCCCATACCCTGGCGCCATTGCCCGTTACGGCTCCGCCATTCAAGGCGCTCTCAACGCCCGCCTTTACACAAGCCCCCAAGCACTGGCAGCCCTAGCTAGCAACCCAACCCCAGAGAAGTACGATGAACTCATTCTGAACGAACTCGAGAAATTCCTCGAACCGCTCAGCGAGGCCATAGAGACCTTCTATAGGGAAGTAACAACGCTCTGCGGCTTCGACCCCCGCCCCCACTTCAAAGACTTCAAAGAAAGCGAAGAAAACGGCTACTGGCCAGATAGCATCGACCCACTACTCCTTAAGACCATCACTACCGATCCTGCAGAAGCTCTAACCACTTTTAGAGAGAAGAAAACGACAGTTGACGAACTAGAAGGTCTCTATCTGATCGGCTACGGAACAGACGCAATGTACTCCACCAACGAACTATTACGGAACTACCCAGAGAAAGTAGAAGCCCTCTGCTCAGATCTCAACCTCTATCACAAAATCGAGACTGCCATTAACTACGCTTACAAGCAGCACATGACGAAATAATAACGGAACCAGACAGTTCTCGATAAATGGGTCGGTGCCCGAACATGAAAGGGGATAGACCGAACTGCAAGCAAAAATGCTCCCCTGCTCGATAAAATCTGCCCGGAGTAATGGGAAGACAAATGGAACGACAACCTCCTCGATCTAATTCGCGTTCTCACTAGAACAGTAGAGCTTGTGAGCCCCCAAACCTCTATCCTTGATGAAGTTCTTGATGGACCGACTTTTGATGTCTCCAAGCTAACTCAGCCCACGGAAGCACAAAGCAAAGTGCCTAAGACAATCAAACAGAGAACATCAGACGCCGCAACGCTGTTTGGCGAATGATACTTCGCCTTAAGTACCCATAGCCCCTCACCTTCAGAGAGGAGCTATGGAAGGAACACCGTATTCGCTCCCTCACAGGTTCAGGAGGGTTCTCTAGGCCTAGCACTGCTTTCCACATGCCTGGAGCAGTGACTGGCGTCTGCTTGTTTGAGATTTTCTTTACTTAATCAAGGCGACACCCGCGCTGCGGGTGTCGCTGGAGGCACCGCATGGCTTTTGTCTGTCAACAACGCCATCGGCACCTCCCGGAGTGCGGAGGTGATGCCCGATCTGCAGCGAAAAGCCGTCCATCGGGCACCATTTTCTAACCTGGGCATGCCAAAGAGGCGAAGCGCCCCACTCCGCCTGTGCAACCTGTCGCACCGCACTAAAGCAACATGACCTCCCCTCCAACGCAACTCATCGCAAACGCCTCCATGTCCTCAGCGTTGACTACTTGTTCAAGATAATGACGTGCCTGCTCCACACAGGACATGGTCTTCGCGTACCAACGACGATGGACTTTGAGATCCATACGGCGAAGTTTGCACCAGCCACGCCGTTTCTTACCCCCTCGACTCTTCGACATGGTGCTACTTCTAGCTCCCCACCTCCGATGACATAGCCGACCACATGCGTACGCACCGCCTTCGCAATAATCACATTCCATATCCCGGGCAAAGCAATCCAACCGTTCGAAGTGTTCCCGTGCTTCTGGCCGTACAGGATGTTCCTGATCATGCGTCACGTCCTTGGTCACGTACTGCAGCGCCTTCGCTAGGTAGTGAACAGCTTTCGTTTTATCCTCCCCTGTTTTGATCTGACGAACGTCCAAGGCTTTGTAACCCCATCGCCAGTTGTTGTCTACCGCAATGTCAGCAACGACAGAAGTGATAACCTCCTCGAAACTCTGTCCTGTAGCCCGAGCATGGGCAGCCTGAACAAGCCACTCCTGCCGTGAAATCCGTAGTATGACGTGAAGGTGCAAAGAACCCCGCATCTGCCACTCCGAAACCTTCACATAATCCATCCCCGGCAACAGCTTTGAGAGCCGAACGTTCGTAGCATTCCACAGTTTGCCGATGTGATAATTCCAAGCAATGACCTTCTCATAGTCATAGGAGTCTATATCCACAGGCACACCCCGAAGACCTGCATCTTTGGCCATATCGTGATAAGCCCCGCAGGCACACCTGCGTACCTGCTCTGGCTTCTTCGGCACGAAGTGCACCTTGCCAAAAGAGGGCGCCGTGAGCGTCATCAAAAAGAAGACACAATCACCAACTTCGGCCAGGTCTCTGCATCCCTCAAGCAGCAATCGCTTGTAGTCCCGGTAGGCAGTCTGCGCACAACTCTCACATTTAACCTTCCGGCGAGTGCCACAACGAACGTGGTGCACGCCGCCATTGCAGAGCACCCTCACCGGCCTTTGACACACGCTCCATGAGGACGATGTTTTGGCTTGCTCAACATATTCCGAGGAGGTCATCCTCTGTCACCCGCTTGTCACCCAGTGGGGACTAAACGAGGTTTACAAGGTGCATGGAACAGCGCTAAATGATTGAAAAAGTGCACGTAAAGACACTTTCGAGGCTCTTCGACTTCGTTCGGGACGAAGAGGTCGCAGGTTCAAATCCTGTTATCCCGACCAGATGAAACCCACGCCAAAGCAGGGCGTGGGTTTTTGTTTTGTGGGGCCGACGTAGAGCAGGTCCACCCGCAGTTACAACAATCACTGTTTTTTGAGCTTAGCGATGGACTCACTTATGTGCCGAATCCCCTACAGCCTGACACAGTTGTATGGCCGACTTCGTGTCAGGGGAGCACATCAGTGATGCATGCAGGTCGCCCGATCCAAAACAACAAGTATCCCCCGAGGCCACAGACCACGGGGGATACCGAAAAGTAAGTGCAACGAACTTCATCGTTGCTCGATAAGACCACTGTAGCATGAAGTAGGTGGGAAGAGAAAACGCAATACATATTGAGTCGTTTTTAGGCTCAGCTAGACTAGCGCCCTACCTCCACGAATCCAGTGGTGATATTGACCGCGCTGTTGATCTATATCGTTGGAACTGCAACTTAGCGGGGGCTTGGCACACACAGTTCTCTTATTTTGAAGTGATGGTCAGGAACGCCATGGATCGAGCACTAGCGGATTGGAATCAAACACTGGGGCTGCCTGCATCGTGGTCTTTAAGGCATCACGCCAACGACGACCTATATCGCCTTATCCAATCTCCCCTAAAAAATGCACGTCGACGTGCAGAGTCAGAGGCTCAATCACGATCAAGACACCAAAACCATCCACGTTATGGTCAGCCAGTCTCACATGACGATATTGTCGCTCAACTAACTTTCGGGAGTTGGTCTTCATTACTAGGCGAGGGGTTATCCTGGCAACGCGCATGTGAAACAGATACGCTTTGGTACGATGCGCTACACAACGCTTTTCCTTATGCTCGCATCAATGCCTCCGGGCGCCGTTATATAGGGAAACGCTTGGAAAGGATGCGGCAGCTTCGTAATCGAATATCACATCAAGAAAACCTGCTACGCATCAATGTGAATGATCGCTTGCGGGACATGCTCACTGTATTGAGCAGTATAGGCCCTAACTATCCAACGTGGGCGATGGCAGATAGCAGGGTTAGGCAAGTCGCCCGGGAGGATCCTCGCAAACAGTGGTAACTGACAATGTGCACGCTATCTACACACTTCTCCGCATCACTACTCCCCCACCAACACCAAGGAGCAGCATTACGATCAGCGCCACTGCCAGCGCGGATCCCGATCCGGCGTTGCCGATGGTGGTAAGCGCTGAGGTTGGATAGTGCAGGGGCATGAGGGCAGAAATGGCCTGCGCCCACGATGCGGTTTCTGCGGCGGCTGAGGTTTTCCACACCCATCCCACCACGCCTACTTGGGCGATGCTACCGACAGCGAGCGCGATGCGCCCCCAACGCTCACCAAGCAGGGACAGTAGGGCGGAACTGCCGAACACGGAAACTCCCGCCGTGGCACACAATGTCAGAACCCCCAGCAGTGCACTCCCCACACCAAGCCCATTCGCAAGGAGAGCGAAGAGCACACTACCCACAAGCGCCAGACCACCGGATACTCCCAGCAGGTTCAGCCAGTTTCGACCACCACCGGTGCTCCAGACGTAGGCCACCCCTGCTGCGCTGACCAGCGCGGCAATGAGGAAGGCATACATGGGTGGCAAGCTGGAGGTTTTCTCAGGCTCGGAATCAGTATTTTCCGCAGGTTGCACCTGTGTCACTGCGGGCAAGGCACGCTGCATGGCAGTGGTTTTGTCCTGGGTTGCCTTAGCCATTCCGTCAATGCGCTGGACGCCGTTGTGGAGCTCACCAACGGAGGCTAACGCGGCGTCGACACCCGTGGCGTATTCCTGCATGCGGGAGGACAGCTGCTTGGAACCGTCGGTGGCTGTGTAGATGGCGTCGTGGTATTGGGAACCGGGTTGGGTGAGCTGGTTGGCGATGTCGCGGGAACCGCTGCGCAGTTGGGCGAGCTGGTCAACCGTTCCGCCACCGAGTTTGAAGCCCGCCACCTGAGAGCGGAAACCAGCGAGTTGTTTGCGGGCATCGGCAGCATCGGGAGCGGGATTGGCGGCGAGTTTGCGGTCGGCGTCGTCAATGGCGGCGAGGAGCTGCGGCTGCAAGGCAATGACGCCTTGTACCTGTTCCACAGCCTGGTCCACACCATCGGCGACTTGGCTGGCTGCGGAGCCAAGCTGTCCCGTGCCTGCCTGGATCTGCGTCATACCGTCAGCAAGCTGTTGGGTACCGTTTGCAAGTTCTTTGGTCGCACCAGTCATGTCGTTGGCGCTACCAGTGAGTTTGTCTACACCTGCCACAAGTTCCCCAGTGCCGGTGACCAGAAAACCTGATTGCGTACCCGCCTCACCCGCTGCACGCCGAGCCCCCACGAGGCTTTCGGGCGGGATCCCGCCAGTACCACCCGCTGCGGGAGCACCACTGGTGGTATCGCTGCTGTTGTTCCAGGTTTGAGAGACATCAGAACCTGATGCAGCAACATAGATAGCACCACCGATGAGCGGCAGCGCGAGGGCAAGACTGACAAGGAAGGTGCGCAAGGGGCTCATGTATGCAGTCTAGCTGTATAAAAGCCGTGAGCGCAGATGCTGACTCATAAGCAAACGCTGAACAAACAACAAGAAGCGCTGCATTCAGGCACGTGGGGTTGCCACCGCTGGTAACGTGGTTTTGTCTATAGTCCCCGATTTTTCAGGTGTGTAGTGCCGTGACCTTGCTTGTTGTGCTTGTGCTATCGGCGGTTGCTGTGGGGGTTTCCCCGTTTGCTGTTCGCGTATTGGACCGAAAAGCTGGGTGGCCGTTAGCGGCGTTGTTTATTGCCGCTGCGTGGGTGATGGGACGCCATGTCCCTGACGTTATTTCCCATTCACCATTGTCCTACAAGATAACGTGGCTTAAGGATGCCATTGCCCCAGGGATGGATATTGATTTTGCGTTGCGGGGAGATGCCCTCAGCGTATTTTTTGCCCTGTTAGCTCTTGTTATTGGCGCGGCTGTGTTTATCTATTCCGCCGCATATTTGCATAACAATGACGGCAATACCAGCTTCTATCTCATTATGTCAGCATTTATGCTGTCTGTGCTGCTACTGGTGTTGTCGGACGATGTTGTGGTGCTGTTTATTGCCTGGGAGCTGGTGTCCATTGGTTCGTTCCTGCTCATCGCCCGCGCGGGATCGGGCGGCGAGGCGGGTTCGATGCGCACATTGATCCTCACTTTTACCGGCGGTTTGACCCTGTTGGCGGCGGTGGCGATTATGGCCACTCAGGCTGGAACAACCAACCTGACGGATATTATCGCCTCGAATTTCTGGACGGAAAAGCCTGGTTTGACCACCGCCATCGCCATGCTTATCGCAGTGTCCGCGTTTACCAAGTCGGCGCAGTTTCCTTTCCATTTCTGGCTCCCGGAAGCCATGGCCGCGGCCACTCCGGTGAGTGCGTTTCTGCACGCCGCCGCCGTGGTGAAAGCAGGCATTTATCTGCTGTTGCGTTTTTCGCCGGTATTTCATAACAATGCCGCCTGGAATGTTGTGCTCATAACGGTGGGTATGTTTACTGCTGTCATGGCCGCATTGTTTGCGGTGCAGAAAACAGATTTGAAGCGCCTGACCGCGTATTCCACGGTATCTCATTTGGGCTGGATCGTGGCAACCATTGGCGTGGGAACGCCGTTTGCCCTGGCAGCAGCGCTAGTGCACACGTTTGCCCACGCCCTGTTTAAGTCAAGTTTGTTCATGCTGATTGGCGTGGTTGATCACCAGGCTGGGTCGCGTGACGTTCGTCGCTTGGGTTCGCTCTACCGCCAGATGCCGTTCACCTTTATTTCCGTGGTGGTGGGCGCATTGTCCATGGCTGCTGTCCCACCACTACTGGGGTTCATTTCTAAGGAAGGGATGCTGGAAGCATTCACCGAGGCACCCCTTCCAACCGCCGCCGTGTGGTTGCTCCTCGCCGCCGCAGCGACGGGCGCGCTGCTGACAATCACCTATTCCACTCGCCTGGTGTTCGGTGCGTTTGTGGATGGCCCCCGCGACATGTCGCAGGTCAAGGAAGCCCCCGTAGTGCTGTGGCTTCCCGCCGCTCTGCCCGGGTTGATGTCGGTGCCGCTGGCCTTCATGGTGGGTGTGCTGGACGCTCCGGTAGGGGCGGCCGTCGATACGCATGTGCACCTGGGATTGTGGCACGGGGTGAGCACGCCGCTGCTGATTTCCCTCGGTGTCCTCGCCGCCGGGGCCGTTGTGGTGTGGAAACGTCAGGCGGTGTTTGCACTTGCCGACGCCCACCACTTCCTCCCGTTCAACGGAAACAAGGCGTTGCAGGGTCTGCTGTTGGGCATGGCTCGCTGGGGTCGTTTTGTGGCGCGCATGGCAGATTCCTACAGCCCGACCCCGCACCTGACCTATCCGATCCTCATGATTGTGCTGCTCGCAGCCGGAACCACCATGTTCCCCGGCGTAGATGGCGTGCCCATGCAACCGCGTGTGGACGGCATCGACCGTCCCATGGACCTACTGCCGCTGGCAATCGTGGTGGTGT
>ERZ773265.217-NODE-217-length-37133-cov-7.280490_pt1 | contig 37133 bp, 30 predicted proteins | sample MGYA00580512_ERZ773265 | MGnify/ENA primary metagenome ERZ773265 (study PRJEB29015, sample SAMEA2738169) | human oral metagenome | biome: human oral; feature: human-associated habitat; material: saliva | place: China | collected 2183 ... | reverse complement strand
TGATGCCCAAGAGCTCCAAAGACTGCAAGTAAAGTTCTTGGATATTGCTTGGAGATGGCTTCATAACCACCTGAAATTGATGGTGCTGGTAAAGACGGTTGGGATTTTCCCCATAACGACCATCTGCCGGCCGGCGAGATGGCTCTACATAGGCCGCATTCCACGGCTCTGGCCCAATAGCCCGCAGGAAGGTGTAGGGACTCATCGTTCCCGCCCCCTTCTCATTATCATAAGCCTGCATGAGCATACAGCCCTGATCATTCCAGAACTGCTGTAAAGTCAAGATAATTTCTTGAAATGTTAACTTTTTAGACATTTTTTACTCCTTTTGTTTCTTGAGATCCTTGCGAAGCGTTCAAAAGGGAACGATTATTTCCCTTTTGAAAAGCTAGTACATCGCCTAGACAAACCGCCCATAGCGGTTGTCGTTAGTCAATCGAACCTTTAGGTTCGCAATTGACTTTGGCGAGGTGAAAGGTAAGTTTCTTGGACATTTTTTACTCCTTTAGTTTGTTTATATCTCTTTGTCTATTATTTTCTGCTGTATGAACCAATCCAACAAGGGAAGTGTTTTATCTGTATTTGCCCACCGATGATAAGAATCAAAGACCGCTTGCACACTGCCTAGATTTTCTACTAGCTTGTCGACTGTCAAAAAACTGCGCCAGTATTCGTAAAAAATACTAGCATAATTCCCTTGATAAGTCGAAGTGCCGAAATCATTCAATGAGTGCCAACCGTGCTTTTTCTGAAAGAGCTTTACGAGAGACTGATTACAAGCTTTTTCTGCTCGAAATTCCTCATCTGTAAAGAAATACTTGCGGCTAATATACTCAACCATCCCTTCTTCAAACCAGATATAGGCACCGTATCCATCAAAATCATCTGAAAAATGTTCTGACCAATGAGCCAACTCATGGCCCACAATCTGTAAGAGAGAATTTTCAGACAAAGACTGATAATGGCTTTCTATTGCTCGAGTTTGGTGAGAGGTCTCGTAATTCTCCAACTGAAGGAGATACACATCTTTCCAAACCGTCAATTCGGGAGTCATAACCATCCGCCTATCATTTGTATAGGCTGGTACAGGAATTTCCCGAATGATCTGCGTAGCAGAATCAAAATCGGACCAAATGATGGCTTGCGGCAAGTCATAAACCGCAAACTCGTCTTTTAAAAATGTTAGATAAGCCTGCAACTTTGCGGAATTCTTTGCGACGAAATCTCGAAAAGCTGCTAATTGGTTCTCGTCTTTTACAAGATAAAGGTTCTCCACGAATCTCCTTTCTTTCGAACAATAGACTCAGTACGCAAAAGAACCACATCCGACACTCCTAGGCTATTTCACCTAGGGGCGTCAAGACGCGGTTCCACCCTAATTTATTACTTCATTACTTTAAAAATTATAACCGAAAGCGCCATCTGCACTGCTTCCCTATCCGGCTCACACTATCCCGAACTCGCTAAAAAGTAGACAATGAGAATTCTTTCTAAAAAAGATTATAGCAGAAAATAGGGCCAATGTAAAATACTTATCGAAAAATCCCTCAAGTTTCAACTTAAGGGATTTTAACTGACTTGAAAACCAATTAGACTTGTTTAGGTTTTTTCGGTTTTACTACTCTTGGCTTTCTGCCATCAAGCTTTCTCTTGGCTGCTCTGAGATTGGCAATGGCTTCTTTGACATCTTCCTGGCTGGCACCTGGATTAGCCAAAACTTCCTTAGCCTGTGCATAAGCCTCTAGATAAGCCGCCTTAACCGTATCAGTCGCATAGATAAACTTATTGCTGATGGCTTGGTAATGCACTTCATCATCAACTAGCTTCTTGAGATTGGTAAAGTTAGTCGCCTTACCATCCAGCTTCTTCTCTGCTGTAGTCAGCTGAGCTAGAGCTGTATCAATTTGCTCCTGGGTAACCTTGTCCTGCACCAAGAGCAGAGCTACTGCTTGGAAGGCCTTGTCATAAGCGCGGCGAGTCCTATCCTTAGCATTGGCATAAGCACCTGTCTTAGTGGTAGCCGCATAAGCCTCTACTGCCGCTTTAACCGCAGCAATATCAGAGTCCTTGCCGTCTAGATCAGCAGATGCTGTTTCTAGTTTTGCTCTTACGGCATCGACTTGCGTTTGGGTCAGTTTGCTTGTCAAAGCTTCCTTGGCTGCCTGATAGGCTTGGTCGTAGGCTGTGCGCTTCGCTGCAGAAGCATTGTAATACTGAGCAGTGCCGACCAGACTAGACTGCTGATTGACAGCTGCCAGCAAGCCTGACTTGACGATAACTCCCAGCTTCAGCAGATTATTCTTGCCTTCTTTGACCTCGACAGTCGGCTCACTCTCCCAGAGCTCGTAGCCAGTCGGCAGGTTAACAAAGACTGAGTAGAATCCAGCTGCTACGGATCTTCCAAAGGCATGCTTGCCAAACAGTTCTGCTGGAAGCGTATAGGCATCGCCATTATTATTCTTGAGAACCACTTGGGTATTCTTCGGAACAGCTTGATCAAAGGCAACGCTGACCGGTGCAAAGACCAGCTTCTTGACTAGAAACTCAATCGTCTTAAAGCTATCTTGGGCTGTCAGCTCAAACTCCTGAGTCAGATCGCTGTAGAAACGAAGCCCATCCTTATCATAAGTAAAGATCTCTGCTGTATAGCGGCCAAATGGCAGAGCGTTGATTTGCTTGCCCTTGTCCAGTTCGACATACTTGCCCTTGCTATCCTTGATCCGATAGACAAAGGTCGACGATACATCTTGATGCGTATTAGCATCTACCAGAGCGACACGGATACGACCATCATTTTCAGCACTGACCAGCTCTGACAGAGCTATGGCATCACGGTTGCCTGCATAGTCCTCTACCACATAGAAAATCTTAGACTTGTCCACTCCTTTTGGCAAGGTGTAGCTGCCATCCGCATTGGCTGAGATGTAAACTCGACGCTCGTAATCACGCTCAATGCCAAAATCATCCACGGCCTTATAGGTCTCTTTCCCTTTTTCATCTGCTTGCAGATAGAAGACCTGTTCTCTCAAAATACCGCCGTTGCCGACATCTTTTGGCTTACGAGCCGTAAAGGTTTCCGCACCATCCTTGGTACTTATATAGCCTGAACTAATCAAAGGTTTCTGCGTATCGATCTGCAGCTTAAAGCTAATCTGCTGCTCTTTAGCACCTGGTACATCTGGCGTATAGCGAACCACATAGGTATAGAGGCCATCTTCCAACTTCTCACCCTTGCTATCACGACCATCCCAGTATGTATCTTCTAGTAGGTAGGACTTAGGATTGTCTGACTGACCACTATAATAGTTCTTGCGGCCTTCTCTAACCGTGCTGCTCTGCCAGATTGGGAAGCGATAGTCTGTATCATCTGCCGTATAGACACTAGCCGTCAGATTATTGATATTGCGATAGAGAACTGTCCGATACTGGATGCTGTCCTGATTGCCATCTCCATTAGGTGAGAAGGCCAGACGAATCTTGCCATCTGCTCCCAGCTGCAGCACATGCTTACCATCCGCATTTTCTGCAGTTCCCAGTACAATTGAGCTGCGAGCAGCTGTTCGACCGGTAGAATAAAGTGTGTCATTTGCCTCCGTCACAAGGGAAGAGACATCGTCATCAGACAGGATACTCTTGTCCTCTGGCACTGGGTAATAGAAGCCTGACTTACCTTCTTGGACCAGATCATAGATTGGTCTTTCTACAGCTGGCAGATCTTGGAATTGCCCACGGAAGCCCATAAATGGCAGGCTAACCACATCGCCGTCATCCGCTGGATCGACAAAGCGGACAAAGCCTTCTAGGAAATAGCCATTCGGCATCTGCTTGATCAACTCTTCCGCAAACTTAGCAGTATTTACCTTGACCGTCACTTTCTGGCTGCTGTGAGCCTTGACAGTAACTTCTGGCCAGACCGTTTCAGTTAGTTTGCGAGGTGTCAGAGTAAAGTAGCCATCCTTGACCGCATCTGTGTTGGTATTGACAATCATCTTCAGCGTCCGGTCCTTATCAGTGATATTATGAACCGTAACATCAAAAGTGAAGCTGTCTTGAACATTGCCCAAGGAAACGCTAGGATATTGATTATCCCCTGTCACATAGAGGCCGGTAGAAATAGCCGCTGCCGTATCCACAATACCAGCACCCTGCTGACGTGGAGAGGTGTAGACACCAGTTTCCTTGTTGACGTGCAGCTTGGCTGTTGACATGATGAGGGCTTTGACTAAGTCTGCATTCTGGGCAGGTGTTAAGTCTGTATAGTGCTGAAGCAGATATTCCTTGACCAGAGCCGCCACACCAGCCACATGAGGCGTAGCCATACTGGTTCCCTTCATAGAGCCATAAGTATTGTCATTAAGCGAAGAGTAGATATCGCCACCTGGCGCTGTCACATCTGGCTTGAGCAAACCATCTGTCGTCACACCCCAACTAGAGAAGTCAGACAGACTACCTGCTCCTGGATGCGGCCGATTGACCTTAAGACCATTAAAGACCACCTTGTAATTACCAGCTGCCAAAGCCTCTCCATATTCCTTACTGATAAAGGCTGACGGAACCTTTTTAGATTCACTGTCCAGGCTCATCGTTAGGTTAGCTCCGTCAACATTATTGTAGATCAGAGCACCAACAGCACCATGGCTGATGGCATTTCTAACCTTTTCAGCAAAGGTAAAGGAACCACGCTGGATAAGAGCCAGCTTCCCTGTCAGATCCTTACCAGCAAAGTCCTCTTCACGACCAAGACCAACATGGACATACTCATATTCCTTGCCCTTTTCAAAGGTTGCATTTGTTTCACCCATGGAGTAGCTGAAATGACCATTCAGAAGCTTGTCATTCTTCTCTAAGCCACGAACTTCCATGACTTCCTCTGTCAGAACAGTATTATTGACAGAAGCGACTGAGATAGAGCTTTCTGCTGTTGAAGGACTGCCAACTAAACCATAGTCTGGATTTTCAACCAGCGGTTTAGAGTATTCACTTCCGAAGGTGTTGTCATTACCCGCTGCAATAATCACGCTCACCCCCTTGGCCCGAGCGCGCTCAATAGCAGCCTGCAGACTAGGGCTGACATCAACCGTCGAACCTGTTGCTGAGCCTAGACTCATATTGATGGTATCAGCTCCCAGAGCTACTGCATCATCAATGGCTTTGATATAGATAGCGTCGCTAGTTGTGCGTTGACGGTCTGAGAATACCCGCATAAACATAACTTGTGCTTCTGGCGCAACACCATAGACATACTCATCATTAGGAGCTTTCTTGTTGGGATTTCCCGCTGTAATCCCTGTGACGTGCATACCATGTGAGTAACTGTTCTTTTCCTTGACATTGTCATCACCGTCGATATAGTTATAGGCATAGACAACCTTGTTGTTGTACCATTTCCCGTAGTCAATACCGGCCTTTTTCTTAGCCTCTTCCAAAGCCGCCTCTGTCTGATACTTGGCCTTTGACGGATCAGAAATCTTCAGAACCTCGTGATGGACATCCAGACCTGAGTCGATAATGGCTACCACACGGCCTTGACCTTTGTAGCCTTGAGACCAGGTTTGAGGAACCTTAATAATCTCATTGGTACTGATGCTGCTTGGCTTAGCATCGCGAGAAGTTGGTGACTCTGCTACTGCATCAGGATTAGTAGCAGGCTTTTCTGAGTTTGCGGCTGACGGAGACTCTGCGGTCGGACTAGCTGGAGCTGTTGGCTTGGTCTCTGTGGTAGATGGCTGAGTTACCTTCTCAGCACTTGAAGAAGCCTCTTCGGATGAAGAAGTCGCTCCTTTCTCTACAGGAGCTGCAGCTGATTCCTTAGCCTCTGCCGTAGAAGGCTGGCTTGCCTGCTCTGTACTTGAAGCAGCCGATTCAGAAGAAGCTGGTGCTGCTTTCTCCACAGTAGCTGGAGTTGCCGGCTGACTCTCAGGTCTAGCTACTTGAGAAGCAGGCTCAGTCGCTGATACCACAGTGGCAGTCGGCTGGCCTTGCCCTGATGAACTAGCTGCCGCCTGCTCATCTGCCTGAGCCTGTCCAGCACCAAAAACCAGAGCAGTTCCCAGCAGAACAGAAGCCAAACCGAACTTGTATTTACGGAGTGAAAAACGTTGTCTTTGCATAGAAGTCTCCTTACTTTATTTATAAACCATATTATAATAAAAATTTTCTGACAATTCATACACTCCTAACAAATGTAACAAAAACGTAATAATGGCGAATGTTCTAGTCAAAAGCTGCCATATGATAAAGTTTTAAGTCTCTATTTATTTGAAATACAGAATAAATACAGTTTAAAATCCGGAAATAAGAAAAACCAATCAGAACTAGCGCAGGATGCACCAATTTGATTGGTTTGTGATAGTATGTTCATTGGCTATTATTTCTCAAACTCAGCCAAAAACTTCTCTAGTTCTTCCTGAGCTTCAGGCGTTGTTCCTGTGAATTGACCCAACATGTCTACAAGTTCTGCAGTTTTACTTTCAATCTCCTTATTAGTACGATTGATCTTAGTCACAATCTCAGTCAATGGCTCGACTTCTTCTTCCTCAAAAGTATCTACGTAGCGAGGAATATTGAGATTGTAGTCATTTTCGACGATTTCCTCATAGCTTGCCAGGTGGGCAAACTTATCTATCTCCTCACGAGACTTGTAGGCTTCCAAAATCTTATCAATATGAGCATCCGTCATGATATTCTGGTTCTTACCCTTTTCAAACTCCTTAGACGCATCAATAAAGAAAACATCACGGTTAGTCCGGTCTTTCTTGAGAATGATGACAGTCGTCGGAATGCTGGTATTAAAGAAGATATTGGCAGGGAGCCCGATGACTGTATCAATTGCCCCTTCCTCTATCAGTGCCTTGCGAATCTTGCCTTCGGCATTGCCTCGGAAGAGGACACCATGAGGCAGGACAATAGCCATGACACCACCAACCTGCTTGAGGTGATAAAACCCATGCAGGAGAAAGGCAAAGTCAGCCTTAGACTTAGGCGCCAAAGCACCAAAGCTAGAGAAGCGCGGATCCTGCAAGAATCCATCTGCTGCTGACCACTTGGCCGAGTATGGCGGATTCATCAGTACCCCATCAAAGTTGGTCGGCTCCTGAGTCGGCCAGTCCTCATCCAAAGTATCTGCGTTATGGAGAAATTGGTTCTCAATCGGAACGCCGTGCAGAATCATATTCATCCGAGCAAGGTTATAGGTAGCCGTATTGAGCTCCTGGCCGAAGTAAGAGACAGTCCCTGCCTCATGAGAATAGCGCTTGGCATTGAGCAACAGCGATCCTGAGCCCATGGTCGGGTCATAGAGAGTGAAGCCTTTCTGATCTTCACGCCCTAGAAAAGCAATCTGGGTCATGAGCTTTGCGACGGGCTGAGGCGTGTAAAACTCACCGGCTTTCTTGCCCGAGTCAGTCGCAAACTGGCCGATCAGATACTCATAGGCATCGCCTAGCATATCGCCAGCATGACCTGCCACATCTAGGACAGCAAGCTCCTTCATAACCGCAGCTACCGTTTGATTTTGCTTCTGAGGCGTTGCTCCTAACTTTTTGGAATAGAGGTCAATGTCCTCGAAGAGATTTTCAAAGAGCTCATCGCTCTGCTCGATATTACGAAAGCCCTGGGCTAGATGCTCCAGCTGGAAAGTACCGCTATTGACCTGCAGCACCAAGTTCGTAAAGGTCAGATCTGGCTCCATGGCATAGGACAGCTCCTGCTTGATGACATCGATCAGATCAGCCTTGGTCTCCTCATCCTCATAGTAGCCACGGTAAATATTCAGCGCCTGCTCCAAGTCCTCTGTCTCCTCTCCCATGGTCTCTGCTACGAAAAAGAGCAGCTTGTCGGATAGGTACTTATAAAAGACCATGCCTAATAGATAAGACTTGTATTCATTAGCATCCATCTTAGAGCGAAGCACATCTGCTGAGTTCCAGAGAGCCTGATAAAGCCCCTGGGATGTTTGAATTGTTTCTTGTGTCATAAGTTTCTTTCTAGTTGTTAAGTTTTGAGAAATTGCAGAGCAGTTATCAATAGCCGATAACCTCACGCTCAACTAATTCTATCGTTTCCTTTGGAATGTCTGAGATAGCCAAACGATAAACGACATTCTGTCTAGGATTGTAAAGCCCCAAATATTCAATGCTGCTAAACTCAGGATGAATAGAGCGAGTCCCCATCAGGTAATAAATCAGCAGCTGCAAGGTATGATCTTTATTAGGTTTTGTCTTTGATACCTTGAAATCCCAAAGGGTATCTGCGGTCAAAAAGTCCCCGTCTCCAATCGTAATCAGGTCCGTATAGGCACCTTTCAAGTCAAAGCCATCTTTGACCACAGGACCATAGCCAACAAAGAAGGCTAGACTTCTCTCTACCATGATACGAATATTAGCAATCGTCTGCTCGTCTGGATCAATCTTCTCAACCGGCTTATAAAAAGATATCCCTGCTCGGTAAATCACATCAAAGCCGACCATCTTACAAGCGTTTGAAATAGAGCTATCATCCAGATTGGTAATCTTGCTGAGAAACTCCTGCGCCAGTGCTTCCATTCCTGCCATGGAAGCACCTATCAAAGAAATCTCAAAGGCCTGCTCCTTGTCTGAACCAGTCATAAACCGACTAAGATAGTCCACACAAAGCCCAACTAAATTAGGGGAAACATTTTCTTGACTAAACAGCTCTTTCCTATCTGATAGCTTCTCCTCAGAAAAGAGCTTAACCGGCAGAAAACCACCACGAGGCTGTTTGACTAGTGAAATCCGTTGCGTTACTGATGTCATAATAATCTCCTTTTCGTAGAAATTTAAATAAACATATCTTGCAAAAGCTTTTTCTTCAATGTCTCCAACTGAGAAATCTTATCTTGGTAAGAGCTTATAAGCGTGTCAAGGTTGGAGAAGAAATTAGCAATAGCAATTTGTTCTTCTGGGGTAGGGAACATAAATTTTAAGCTAGAAAAATCTTTAAAACTGATACTTTTCCCATCACGAATTCCATATGTAACTGTTTCAAGTAATTTTATAAAACTTGTAGAAGTCAGAATGCAATTCCAAAACTCAGAATTATTCTTCTCCTTTTCAATAAAATCGATAATCGTATAGGCAGGTGAGGTAATGCCCTCAATTTTTGAAAGAGCAAAGCCACCTTGAAAAGATCTCAAATGGATGACAAATTGATTAGGCCTAACTACTTTATAATTTATTAATGTTGTTTCATCGTACTTAATATCAATGCCAATTTCACCACGAAGCACCATTCCGTCAACTTGAGAAGCAGATAAAACAGGTAAATCCGCTCTATTTTTTTCAGAGACGGGCTTAAAAATTTTATCTGCCTGGTCTTGCTTCCACTCCCCCTCAAATCCAGCCAAACGAATCTCTGGAACTTTCTGACCAGCATTTGGAAACATCTTGGACAACATAGAAGCCTTAAAAGTCTGATAATTGGTGAGGTTGTCCTTGTAAGCAGCCAGTAAATCGTCTAGGGTGCGGAAAAGAGAGCCGATGGCCGATTGTTCTTCCAAATTCTCTGGAACAACAAATCTAAAAGCATCAATCTCTTCAGAAGAAATATTTGGTTGTGCTCCTGCCACCAAAACTAAATTCAACTGTTTTACAAACTGCTTTGTTTGTAAAACAGCAGTAAGAAAATCATAATCTACTTTTCCAGTCTTTTTAAAATACCCTACTCGTTGATTCTGATAATATCCTTCCTCTGAATCTAACACAGCAATTTTCCCAGTTGTTGCTCCCGACATAGCCAATAGAATTGAGCGACCTTTCAAAATAAATTTACTATCTTTGGGTAATTTATAATAGTAAGCGAAATCCCCACCTACTTTGCCATTGGATAAAATATTTGAAATTCTAATAATAGGTATTCCAAAGTTTTGGAACTCTTTGCTCTTAAAGGCAAAGCCTCCTCGCAAAGGAGAGATAGTTGATAAATTTGTTTCACTCCAGATATCCTGGTAATTTGTAAATCTAATCTTAGGTACTTTTTTCATTTTTTATTCACCAATCGCCCATTCTTTTGACAGTAAATTTGGAATTTCATCTGGTTTAACCGGAACATAATTGGGTTGTATAGTTCGACTAAACTTAGGTCGCTGAAACACCTCTTTACTCAATTGTATCAATTTATCATGTTGTAGGATTCTATCACTGATTTGTTTAGATAGAAAATAATGTTCAGTGTAAGCAAATAAAATATAATTCAAAAATTCTTTTACTTTATTTGAATTCTCACTATTAAATTGATGCCTGAGACTTCTATATTTTTTATTTTTCTTATGATAAAAGGCTAATATAAGAGTCTGCTTTTTTAATGGGAATACAACTAAATGTAGCCCCTCCATTCTCACATCAGGAGAAAAATCATAGATGTCATTTACTGGATATCCATACATATCTAACTTTAATGTAACTGAAACTTGAGTTGCAATCGGAACAGTATATGGAAGCAACTCTTTATATATAATTTGATACGCTCCCTCTGAATTATCTATGATTTCTTTTTTGTGAAGTTCTATATCAAAATAAAAATCTCTTAAATCTAAATCATGTTGCTCCATCAACAGGTCAATTCCAAAGATCCTATCTTTCATTTGCCTATATAGTTCCTTCTCCTGACTTCTTTTGGCAACATTTAATAATTCATTTTTTAAAGCAATTTCAGCTAACATTTTATCTGTTATGTCGCCCAATAAGGCTTTTTCCGACTCATAATCTTTAAAAAAAGTATTATCACAGCTATCACATATATATTTAAAAGTTCCAGAATTATTTATACCTTTTTCTATATCAAAATTTTCAAAATCTTCAAACAGCATGAGCATCGCAGACTGAACTATTTTCCCATTCTCAGCTAAATGTTTTAGGACAAACTGAGGTACTGAATGTGAATTGCAAAGATTCGTAATTTCTTTATCACAAAGCAGACATCTTTTGGGCCTTGATTTTTTTCTCGCTTCATAAATGCGTTTAGATAACTCTTTTTTAAATTCAATGTTTTTTATACTAATCACTCCTCTTTTTCATAAATTAGAAGTCAAAATATTATTTTAATTTTATTCATTATAAAATAACTTAACTACTTAGTAATGATTTCTTCTTCCATTTTGTCTCCTGAGTTCTTAATCAGCATTGTTTGATAAATACACTTCACATTATATCAATTATTATATAATCCATAAAGTTTTTATGCAAAAATCCAATATTTTTTTATCGGCTTCCTCCCTCTCATTCCCTCCCTATTGTCTATTACACGCAAAAATCCCCTAGAATTTTCAATTCTAAGGGATTATTCTTTATCCTGCTGCTTCTGGTGCTGGTTCCGGTTTTGTTTTCTTATTTGGGCTAGCTAGGCGGCGCTTGCTGTCTCGGATGGTGTTGAGATCTTTGAGGAGTTTGGCAAAGTGAGTCTTCTCTGGATAGGCTTCAGCGGAAGCTGCAGTATAGCGTATAAAGAGGTCATAAGTGCGGGAGATTTCCGTACGCAGCTGCTTGGTCTTACCGACTTCCTTGCTAGACTTGGCTGCACGTGCTAGGGCTTCAGCCTTATCATAGTCTTCCTGAGCAATCGTCACTGCGCTAATCACAGGTGAGAGTCCCAGCGTAGTCACTGCCGCATTGTAGGGCTCTTCCTTGAGGGTTTTGAGGAGACTCTTAATCTCAGCAGTGGCGACATCGTTATTATGCTTGGTGATATCCTTGTACTTAGTCAGGACTGGAGCCAGTGTCTCATGCGCTTCCTTGAACTTCGCTTCCTTTATCTTGGCAAATCCCCTATGCAGGGTAAAGAGCCCAACCAGAGCACTATCTCGCTCCTTATCCACCTCTGCCAGACTTGTGGTCTGCTTCTTTTCCACGCTGGCTAGTTGTTCTTGAAACTCTTCTAGCTTGCTCGCAAAGGGCTCCAAGTGCGTGCCATACATATCTTCGTTCTTATTTGCCTTGACAAAGTCGGTGATGATTTGACGAGAATCTGTCATCAAACTTTCAAACTCACGGTGAGTAAAGTTGCTATAGGTCAGGGGACGAATGGTATAGTTAGTAGTCATAATAAAACCTCTCCAATAATTTGATGAACTAAGTATAGCACGTGACAATGAATCTTTTGCAAGGCTGCCCTGAAATGTCATTTTTTATCCCTGAAATAGCACCTTTTCAAAATCAAAGACATAAAATATCCCCACCTGATGATTTCTTCAACTTCAGATGGGGATTATTTTTCTTAAAAAATGGATTATCAGAGCATTTCACGCTTAGAATGCTTTAAAATTTTAATAAAAGCTGGCTTTCAAATTTTAGAAAACCTGTAAATTATACCAAAACATATCACTCGATAGATATAATGCATGAAATTTTTTACAAAATAGACTATTCGAAACCTAGTTTATCTAAATATTTTAGTAAATACTCGTATTTAGTATTTATATTGAGTGGACATTTAGCTAGAGACTATTTTTCGAAGTTTTGAAAATTACATTTAGTTTTTACCTTCCCGCTCTCAAGGGCTCGATGACCTCCTCAATCAGTCGGGTGTAGGCTTCTTTGATTTCTTTTTTGTATCGCAGAGGATTAAGGGCATTTTCGACTTCTGACTTGTAGTCCTGATAGCGCTGACTCTGATTGAGCTGGCTTTCACCGGCTTGCTTTTTCGCTCCCTTGCGATAGTTGTTGACCAGGTAGCGAAGTTCATCTGCTCCGACATGCCACTGCTTGGCAAAGGTCTGGACGTGCTGGTCAATGACTGACTGGATCATCTGATCTAGGATGTGGGAGATGGACTGACCACGATAATTCTCAGGGTCTTTCTGGATTTCCTGCCAGAGGGCAGCGATAATCTGAGCTAAAGCTGGATTGGTCTTGCTGAGGCTGGCGATATAGTCACCAACAGCTTGGACATCCTTTGAACTCAACTCTCGACTGTCTGTATCCTCTTGAGGGATAAAGGCTTGGATGAGGGAGAGGATATAGCTGTAATTAATCTCATCAATATGGACCGATTCCAGCTCATAGAGGATATCCAAAGGCTCATCCTCGTCTGTACCGTCCTTGCGGAGCTTGAGCTCAGCTAAGATATTCTGATACAGACCGAGATAGTTCTCCAGGCTCTCATCGCTGAGACCAGTCTCCTGATAAAGCGTCTCCTTATCATACTCTGCATAAACCTGGATAGAGGCCATATACTTGTCCAGTTGCTGATAGCTTTTGGCTAGCTTCTTCAGCAAGGCAGTAGGGGCGCTTTCGATAGCCAGTCCTTCCTCGGAGCTACTAGATAGTTGCCCCTGAAAGTCAGCTAAAGCTCGGTCAAAATTAGCTTTCTCCTCTGGCCATTCTGGAGCCAGCACCTCATTTTCTCCCCCATTGGAGTAGAGGCGCAAGGCATCGTCCACTGCATCCTTAAAGGCTAGGGGCTTTTGAAAGGTCATGATATGTCCATAGGACTTACGCTGATCAAAGATCCGATTAGTCCTACTGAAAGCTTGGATCAGATCCTGCGGCTGCATAGGCTTTCTATCAATGTAGAGTGTCGATAGGCAAGGGGCATCAAAACCTGTTAGGAGTCTATTGACGACAATGACCAAGTCCAGCTGTTCATCTCGATAGAGATACTTCTCTTTCTTTCTGGAGAGACGATCATTGACATCAGTATTAAAGCTCCCAAGAGTTGATAGACTGTAGTGAGTGCCAAACTCCTGATTGTAGTCATCCAAAGCTTGCTTCATCTTGTCCTGATTGACAGAGGATTCCTCTTCATTCTCTGTCACTGAGTAGGTAATAGTAAACTTAGGAAAGTCTGGCAGCACGCGCTTCGTCCGCTCAGAGACCTTAATTCGAGTCTGACCTTCCTTGACCCGCTTGAGCAGGTCATAGTAGCGTTGTGCCTGATGAATTGACTTGACAGTCAGGATGGCAGTATAAGTCCGGCCAACGCCATTTTCAAGACCTAGCTGACGATAGCTTTTATTGAGGATAGCATCCAGCACTTCCAGCATATGATCTTCATGCTCATAGGCACTATCTGGTATAGCTTCTTCTCCTGCATCCGTGATGAGGGTATTGCGATAGTCCACCTTGAAACCTAGCACAGCATTGTCATGAATGGCTTCCTTGACCGTATATTCATGCAGGCGCTCACCATACTGCTGCTGGGTAGTCTGAGCCAAATCCCCTACCTGCTTGCGTTTATTTTCCCCAAAGATAGGTGTTCCAGTAAAGCCATACCAGAGCGAGTAGATAAAGAACTCGCTGAGAGACTTGTGAGCCTGTGGCGTGACAGCTCGGTGGCACTCATCCACGACAAAGGCTACTCTGAGCTCTTTGATTTTCTTGTATTCCCGCTGGTAATGTCCCTCTTCAAACTTGTGCAGCATGGCATTGATCTTCTGAATGGTCGTAACGACCAGCCCTTTACTATCTTCAGAGAGACGGCTAATCAGCTCTTTAGAATTGTCTGTCTCATCAATATCAATGATATCATTGGCAGCATAAGAGAGGAAGCTAGAAGTGGTCTGATCATCGAGCTCTCTGCGGTCCACGACAAAGATTGTCTTTTGAATCGCTGGGATTTGCAGGAGATTCCGGGCCACCTTATAGGAAGTCAATGTCTTTCCAGAGCCCGTCGTGTGCCAGATATAGCCCGACTCTTGACGCATGGAGGCATCTCGGATGGCTTCGATAGCATGTACCTGATAGGGCCGCAGTAAAATAAGCGACTTTCTCACATCATCAATGACCGAATACTGCATGACCATCTGATGGGCACGCGGAATAGACAGCACCTGCTCCGCGAAGTCAAAGAGATCTGTAACCGGCTGGTTCTGGCTATCAACCCATCTGGTCAGAAACTGCGCATTGAGCTTGTTTTCCTTTGCGGCTGCGATATAACGGGTGTCAATGATATTAGATACGACAAACATCTGCAGGCTGGAGTAAATCCCGCGAAACTTCCCTTCCTTGTCGTAATTCTGGATTTGTCGAAAAGCGTCCAAAAAAGGCTTCTGACGGCTTTTCAGCTCGATATGAATCATGGGCAGGCCATTGATAAGCAGGGTCACATCCAGACGACGGTTCGGATCCATTGGATAGGCCTTGTCACGCTCCACTTGATGGACAATCTCATAGCTAGACTTGCCACCTGCCACATTGTCTCGCCAGATAACTGAGAGACGAACCTTTCCAAGTCTGGCATCTTCTCGCTGGACCTGGACTTTGGCAATTCCATTCTCACCTGCCAGCCATTTAGCTGCTTCATAGTAGTTGACAAAGTTGAGCTGGTTTTTGATTTGCTCCTTCTCCTGCGCAGTCAGCATCTGATCTTTCAAATCAGGCAGATTATTTTGCTCTAACTTAGCAAAAAAATTCTCCCACAGCTGCTCCTCTGTCCGCAACTCTTTCCGATAAGTCCACTGACTTTCTCCACTTGTCAAGCGCTCAATTAGCTGTCTTTCTGTTTCCAATTCTTGGGTCTTCTTCATCTAGCTCCCCCATCTTAGTGTTTCGTTGGATATTGGTCTCATTTTACACCTCTCATTATAGCACAGAAGCAGCTTGTTTTATAGTTTCTTCTAGTGGTAGAGATAAAAATCCCCAGCTCTTTTCAAACTGGGGATAGCTTTAGATTTTTAATTCATACACTTCCTGCCAGCCGGATGGTCCTAATATCCGCTGGGGCTGTTTGCTAAAGCCGGTCTCTCGGTAGAGATAGGAAGCTACTTGATTTCTCTCATTGACGCCTAGTATGATGCTTTTATACATAGGCAAATGCTCTCTTATGAAATCAGGCAAGAGCTTCAGCGTCTGACTACCGTATCCTCGCATCCGAAAGCCTTCATCCGTTGAAAAGCTACGAAGGAGCAGGCTATCTGGCTGACCGCCATAAGCAAACTTCTTTTCTCCAGCATCCAAGATTAGAAAGGTTACGATTTGATGTTCTACAAGGCCCAAGATAGCATAGCGATTTTCTAAGTCAGCGACAGCCTGGCTAGGATGACTGGTAAATCTCAAGTCGGTTAAATGGTAAGACTGCAAGGCTTCTCTGTCTGAAGTTCGATAGAATCGGATTTTCATCTAAAAATCCATTTCATCAGGATTTGGTGCGCCACCCGCCAGGCCACTGATATTTTTGAGGACTTCTAAGTCTGCTGGATCTAGCTCGATGTCAAAGCAGTCCAGATTGCTGGCAATCCGGCTCGGAGTAACCGACTTAGGCAGGGGCAGGAAACCTTCCTGCAAGCTCCAAGCTAACGCGACTTGGGCAATGGTCTTGCCATACTTGTCAGCCACAGCTTGTACGGCTGGATTTTGGAAGATCTCTCCTTGGCCAAATGGCCCCCAAGCTTCCAGCAAAATCTCATGCTCACGGCAGAAGTTCACCGCCTCTGTCTGATAGACACCTGGAGCCAGGCGGATTTGATTGACAGCAGGAGTCATACGTGCTGTTTCAAGCAAGGCTTCTAAGTGATGAGGCAGGAAATTGCTGACGCCAATCGCTCGAATCTTACCGAGATTATAAAGATCTTCCATAGCCCGCCAGACTTCAGCATTGCGCTTTTTCCAAGCATCCTTTTCTCTCAAAGCTTTGGGATTCGGCCAGTGGATGAGGTAGAGGTCCAGATAGTCCAGTCCCAACCGCTCCATTGAGGCAGCAAAGGCCTCTTGAGCCTCCTCATAAGTATGAATGTCATTCCAAAGCTTGGTCGTGATGAAGAGCTCCTCCCGCGGGATGCCGCTGTCCTTGATTGCCCGTCCGACACTTTCTTCGTTCTTATAGATAGCCGCCGTATCAATGTGCCGATAGCCTGCCTTGAGAGCGGCTAATGTTGCCTGATAGGCTTCTTCGCCATCCTGAGCCTTCCAAGTGCCGAAGCCCAGCACCGGAATGCCTACACCATTGTTCAAAAGATATTCTCTCATCTCATGTCTCCTTTACAAATTCCATCTACTGCCTTCAGCAAGGCAGCTGCTACAGTGATTACAAGAGCAGAACTGCTCACTTCTTTTCCTTTTTCTTCAGTATTGGCTTGGGTTTAAAGATATTTTCCTTGGTCGGCTCCATACCTTTACTGAAAAAGCTATAGATAATGAAAGCTACTCCTGCGACAAGGATTAAGATTCGTCCAAACATCAGTCCGGCCAGCAGTAAAACAAGTCCCATTATCAAAAATTTCGCATCAATTCGTTTCATAGCTTACTCCTGTTTACATTATAGTTTCATTATATCACGCCTAAGAAAGCAATTCAAATCTAGGAGAAGGCTATCAAGTAGCTTGCCAATCAAAAAGAACAGGTTTCCCTGCTCTTTCTGAAAAATATAAGGAGACTAATTTAAAATACCTGCGGTTCTCATACATGGAATCGTTCTTGACCATCAAGATAAGTAGCTACTAGCTCTAAATCTTTATCTAAGACGATAAAGTCAGCATCGTAGCCTTCCTTGATCTGTCCGCAGACATCATCAATATGGACTGATTTTGCTGGAATCAGGCTAGCCATCATGACCGCCTGATGAGGATTGGCAATGCCCCATTTGACCACATTTTTCAATCCGTCCTTGAGCTTGAGGATAGAGCCAGCTAGATTGCCCGTTGACTTGAGCCGAGCTGTTCCTTCGGCCACAACCACTGGAAATTCTCCCAACATGTAGTCACCATCTTCAAGACCTCCTGCGGTCATACAGTCAGTAATGAGAGCAATATTTTCATGCCCCTTCTGCTTGAGCAAGATGTCACAGGCCTTAGGATCCACATGGTGGCCGTCACAAATCAGTTCTGCATAGGTGTGGGGCAGCTCATACATGGCACCAACCATGCCCAGCTCCCGGTGGGTCAAGCCTCGCATACCGTTATAGGCATGCACCCATACACTGGCACCTGCTTCGACCGCAGTTTTGGCTTCATCATAGGTTGCGTTAGAATGTCCCAAAGCAACAGTCACGCCTTCATCAGTCAGCGTGCGGACAAATTCCTCTACGCCATCACGTTCTGGCGCGAGAGCAATCTTATTGAGCAAGCCATTTGCAGCCTTCTGCCAAGCACGAAACTCATCCATGCTAGGATCTTTCATATAGGCAGGATTTTGGGCACCCTTATACTTCTCGGTGAAGTAAGGCCCTTCAAAATAGAGACCGCGAATCTTGGCCCCGCTGGCTTCTTGATAGCGCGCACCGATATTTTCAGTTACTGCTAAGAGCCGCTCATAGAATGAGGTCAGGGTTGTGGGTAAAAAGCTGGTCACACCGGTAGTCAAGAGACCCTCACTCATGGTATGAAGAGTTCCTTCGATGTTGTTGTCCATGACATCAACACCGCCGAAGCCGTGAATATGAGTATCCACCAGACCCGGCGCAATCGAGTAGCCACTGTAATCTATGACTTCTGCATCCTGCGGAACAGACTGCACCAACTTGCCAAACTTGCCATCAATCAGCTCTAAATAACCGCCCTGACGGATTCCCTGAGGATAGAAAAATTGATCTGCTTTGATATATGTAGGCATAAGACTGCCTCCCTTGTCTTGACTTCTATATTCTCTGCCATTCAAAGCGGAATTCTGTGATAGAGCTAGCATCTTTCTATAGCTGCTTTCTAACTCCCGCTTTTGAATCTCTGAGTTTTCTTGACTATATTATAACTCTTTCTTTTTTATTTGTAAATGGTATATACCTATTTTTGCGAAAAATTGTTATATTAAATTAAAAAACAAGAAAACCCAGCCATGATAGCTGAGTTTCTATTTTACTTTTTATCTAAATCGCGCAGCATCTGGTCGATTTTATTGCCATACTCGATGGATTCGTCCTTGACAAAGGTCAAATCTGGAATCTTGTACATCTTCAGATTGTGACCCAGCTCTCGCTTAATGGTACCAGTCGCTTTTTCCAGACCGGTCTGAGCTTTTTGATTATCAGAGGCCAGATTGCTCATAATCGTGTAGTAGACCTTGGCCATGGATAGGTCGCCCAGCATTTGGACATCGGTAATGGTCACACCTTGAACACGCGGGTCACGAACTTTCTTCTGCAAGATTTCATTGACTTCGCGCTTGATTTCCATGCCTACACGGTCTGTACGAAAATTATTTGCCATGAGATTTCCTTTCTAATTTTTCTTTTCTGCAATATAAGCTAGGCTAGGCCTAGCTTATATGTTTTGTTTTAGTTGAGTAAGATTCGTTTTAAACTCTTTGTGAAAAAGATGTGAAACTAGAAGTATCAACTTCCACCAAATATGATTTCACTGCGAGTTTTTAACCTACTTCTTATCTTATTTCTTAATTTCTTCCATGATATAGGCTTCAATCGTGTCATCTACTTGGATGTCATTGTAGCCATCAATCATGAGTCCACCTTCGCGGCCGTTAGTAACTTCCTTAACATCATCCTTGAAGTGCTTGAGACTGGCAAGTTCCCCATCATAAATCACGACACCGTCACGGATAACGCGAACCTTAGAATCACGGGTAACTTTACCGTTGATAACCATAAATCCACCGATAGTACCAACCTTGGAAACCTTGAAGGTTTCGCGGATAAGAGCTTCCCCGATGATCTTTTCTTCGTATTCTGGATCCAGCATTCCCTTCATGGCATCTTCCATTTCTTCGATAACCTTGTAGATAATGCTGTGGAGACGGATTTCGACATCGTCAGCTTCTGCCTGCTGGCGAGCTTGAGATGTAGGACGAACGTTAAATCCGATGATGAAGGCATTTGAGGCTTCTGCCAGTGTCACGTCAGATTCATTGATAGCACCAACCGCTGAGTGGACGATGGTAATCTTAACGCCTTCCACTTCAATCTTTTGTAGGGAGGCAGACAAGGCTTCTACTGAACCTTGCACATCAGCCTTGATGATAACATTAACAGACTTAACTTCACCAGCTTTGAGGGTATCAAAGAGATTTTCCAGACTAACGCGATGAGTAGCTTGACGCTGTTTGAGAAGGGCACGTTTGGCACGTTCTTCACCGGCTGCACGCGCAGCTTTTTCATCTTCATAGACCGCAAAGTGGTCACCAGCCATCGGAGTTTCATTGAGACCAGTGATAGAAACCGGTGTAGATGGTCCTGCCACCTTAACACGACGGCCCAGGTCATTGGTCATAGCCCGAACCCGACCGAAGGTATTACCAACAACGATTGGATCCTGCACATTCAGAGTTCCCTGCTGAACCAGAAGGGTTGCGACAGCACCTTTTCCTTTATCCAGACGGGCTTCAATGACTGTACCAATCGCTCGAACAGTCGGATCTGCCTTGAGCTCTTGGATTTCAGCCACCAAGAGGACTGTTTCCAGCAAGCTATCAATATTTTGATTGAATTTCGCTGAGATTTCGACAAATTCAGAATCTCCGCCCCAAGCTGTTGACATGACACCATGCTCAGCCAATTCACCAATCACGCGCTCAGGGTTCGCTCCTGGCTTATCGATCTTGTTGATAGCTACGATGATTGGGACATCAGCCGCCTTGGAGTGGTTGATAGCTTCAATCGTTTGCGGCATAACACCGTCATCAGCCGCCACCACCAGGATAGTGATATCCGTCACAGAGGCACCACGGGCCCGCATAGAAGTAAAGGCCGCGTGTCCAGGCGTATCCAAGAAAGTAATCTTCTTGCCGCTTTCCTCGATCTGGTAAGCACCGATGTGCTGAGTAATACCACCTGCTTCGCCTGTTGCTACGCGAGAGTTACGCAGGGTATCCAAGAGGGTTGTTTTACCATGGTCAACGTGTCCCATGATGGTTACAACTGGCGGACGCTCTACCAAGGCATCTTGGTTGATATATCCTTCTTCTACGAAGAAGCGCTCAATGTCAGCTGTGTCAACTTCTACCTTCTTCTTAGCTTCGATACCGTAGTCCACCATGAGGAGCTCAATAGTATCACCGTCAAGAGATTGGTTTTGCGTTGCCATCACGCCCATCATAAAGAGCTTCTTAACAATTTCAGCTGGCTCGCGCTTGATCCGTTTTGCGATTTCCGCAACGGTCATGCCATCTGTGTATTCGAATTCGCTTGGCAACTCATGGAACTTGCGTTCTGTAACAGGTTTTGGAACCTGATTCTGGTTACCTTTTCCTTTTTTATTTTTCTTATTGTTATTCCAGTTACTGTTTCTTTGATTTCTCACTTGATTTTGACTATTTCGATTCTTTTGTTGTTTTCTTGGACCTTCTTCTTCGCGATCAAAATCATCGCGCTTCTTATCTGGTCGAGCTTGCTTTTTACGACGAGTATCTACCGCAGCTTGTGCTGGTGCAGGAGCAGCCTGTTGGACTGTTTCAGCTGGAGTAGCTTTAAATACTTCAGCAGTTGTTGTCTCTGCTTGGACTGGCTCTTTTCGTCTATTCTGGCGTTCATGTGCTTCTTTAGCTGCTTGAGCCTGTTTAAAACGCTCCTCACTAGAACGGGCATACTCCGCATTTTGCTCTGCTTTCAGAGCTGCTGCCCGAGCCTTAAAGTCAATTTTCGGCCCTTGAGGCTGTTGGCGGTTCTGACCGTTAAATCCTTGATGATTCTGACCATTCCGACGACCATCTTGACCACGATTATCACGACGGTCATTGCGACGCTCTTGGCGATCATTGTTGGCCTTGCGGTCACGACGATCACGCTCACTGCCTTCCTTCTGGTCAGAATTTTGTGGTTTCCGATTTTGTTGCTGCTTACGACGCTCTGCTTGTTCCTTAGCACGTGCTTCACGCTCTGCCTTAAAATTTCGACTTTGTGGCCGAGCTGGAGCCGGTTTAGCTGGAGCCTCAGCTGCTGGTGCGTCGGCAACTTTTGGCTCTTCTTTTTTAGCAGAGGCCATTTTCTTTTGGACTGGAGCAGTTGGTTTTTCAGCTACTTTATTTGGTGCGGGCTGGACAGCCGCTTCTTTCTCTGGAAGGGGCTTAGCGACTTCTTTAGTCGCGAAGCTAGCCTTGATGCGTTGGCTCGCTTCTTCTTCTACGCTGGAAGAATGGCTTTTGACTTCTAGGCCTAATTCCTTAGCCCGAGCTACTACCTCTTTACTTTCCTTCCCCAATTCTTTTGCGATTTCGTACAATCTAATTCTAGACAATTCTTGTCCTCCTCTTCTATTGCATAAGAGACCTCATTTTCTTTGTAAAACCAGCATCTGTGATGGCGGCTACTTTACGAGCTTTGCCAATCGCAGTGCTTAATTCCAGTGTTGAAAACACGGTTGACACTTCTATCTTGTAATAATGGCTTTTATCAGTAATCTTTTTCGTCAGATTTGGTCCGGCATCTTCAGCTAGAAAGATCAGATGAACCTTGCCTTCTTGGATGGCTTTGATGACCAATTCTTCTCCTGAAATGATGCGGCCAGCCCGCTGGGCCAAACCCAGCAAGTTTGCTAGTTTTTCTTTATTCAAGACCCAACTCTCTTCTCTTGACCTTGTGATCGACATAGGCAATCAGCTCGTCGTAGAAGCTTTCTTCTACTTCCATACTGAAACTACGGTTGAAGACCCGTTTTTTCTTGGCCTGCTGAGCTTCTTCATTATCTAGCTTGATATAAGCGCCCCGCCCATTGGCCTTGCCTGTCGGATCAATGAATACTTGACCTTCTTTATTCTTGACGATGCGCAACAGATCACGCTTGTCAATCAATTCATTTGACACAACTGATTTTCTTAAAGGGATTTTTCTTGTTTTTGCCATATCTGCCTCCCTTATTCTGCGGCTACTGCTTCACTTTCTTCGAGTTCGATTTCAGTTGCCACTTCTGTATCATTCAGCTCTTCCACTTCAAATTCTGCTGAAGGAGCATCTACTTCGGCTGGTACGTAATCTTGGCCAAATCCACCAAGCTCGTTGGCTGCTTCCATTGCTTCAAATTCGCTAGCTGACTTGATATCAATTCTAAAGCCAGTCAAATGAGCTGCCAAGCGAACGTTTTGACCACGACGGCCGATAGCCAGTGAAAGCTTATTATCTGGTACGACAACCAAAGCTCGCTTGTTGTCTTCTGCATGGAAGATAACTTGATCAACTTCAGCTGGAGCAATGGCATTGTAGATGTACTCGGCTGGATCGGAAACCCATTCGATGACATCGATATTTTCCTCAGTCGGGATCATACGACCACTTTTGGCATCGTATTTGGCTGGGTGGAATTTGCTGGTAATCTTCTTGATATTGGCACCACCACGTCCGACGATGGTTCCGATAGCATCCACGTTTGGATTGTGGCTGCGAACCGCTACCTTGGTCCGATCGCCCGCTTCACGAGACACGCTCATGATTTCAACAGTTCCGTCGTAAACCTCAGGAATTTCCTGCTCCATCAGGCGCTTGATCATTTCTGGGTGGCTACGGCTAACGAAGACATTGACACCACGCGGATTGTCTTCTACCTTGTAGACAAAAACTTCGATACGGTCATGAGAGGCAAAGACCTCACCAGGAATCTGGTCTTGCTTCGATAATTGTGCTTCAATGCTACCAAGATTGACATAGATAAAGCGATTGTCAAAGCGCTCCACTGTTCCTGACATGATTTCATTTTCATGTTCTTTGTAGGTGTTGTAAGTGATAGCACGAGTTTGCTTGCGCATCTTTTCCATAATGGTCTGCTTAGCAGATTGAGCTGCTACCCGGCCAAATTCAGCTGGCGCTTCTTCAAACTTGATCTTGTCTCCTAGCTCATAGGCAGAGCTGATAGCCAAGGCATCCTTGAGGCTGATTTCCAAGCGGCTGTCAAAGACCTCGTCCACGACTTCACGGACAGTATAGACATGGAAATCACCTGTTTTTTCATTAAACTCAATGGCTGCGCTGTCTGCCTGACCGTAGCGACGACGATAAGCAGAGCGAAGGGATTCTGTCACTGCTTCGATAATATCTTCTTTTTTAATACCTTTGTCCTCTTCCAAAATACGGAAGGCCTCTAGCATTTCTTTACTCATCTTCATGTAACTTTTGCTGAAGCAAAAGTATTCCTTTCTTCATTATATTACGATTTTTTACTAAAATTTAACGGCCAATCTTGCTTTTGACACTAGATTATATGGAATTTCAACTTCTTTTTTGCGTGTTTTATCCATATATTCCATGAGCAAGACGTCGTCTTCAAATCCAAGCAAAGTTCCTTCGAAAACCTTATTTTTATCCAGTGCCTTATAAAGACTGACATGGATATAGCTTCCAACTGCAGCTGCCACAGCTTCCTTGGTCTTCAGCGGACGCTCCAAGCCTGGGCTAGTCACTTCCAGAAAATACTGGTCAGGAAAAGGATCGGGCTTGATAGAGTCCAACAGAGGACTGATAATATCGGTCAAATCTGCTGTATCATTGACCGTAATCCCCTCGGGCTTGTCTACAAAAACACTGAGAACATAGTCACCGCCCATCTTGCCGTATTCAATATCTACTAATTCATAGGGTTCTTGTATGGCTGGCTCAATGACTTCTCTTACTAATTCAACAATTGTTGCGATAAGACTGCACCTCCTCACAGACAAGAGGCGAAGATACTTCCTCGCCTCTCTTTTATATTCACTAAAATGATTATAGCATAGTCTGCCTTGAAAATCAAGGGATATACTTCTAATTCTCTACAAAGTCTAAAATAGACTAGATAGGATAATTGTAGCTAGCCGCCTTATTGATGGTCCGTCGATGCTGTTGTAGAGCTGCTAGAAGAGCTAGAGTGACTTTCACTCTCACTCGTGGTGCTGCTGGAAGGCGATGACGACGATGAACGTTCGCTTGTACTAGAAGAACTTGTTACCGTACCGTCTGTCACGTAGAAAGTAATCTTGGTATTTGATTTCAATTTAATACCTTGACCAGCTGCTGGAGACTGGGATGTCACCAAATCAGCTTGACTGGACTCCACGGAGCGATCAATCACTCGCTCAATACGAGACGAAGCGATTCCCATCTCCATCAGATAGGACCGCGCATAAGCATACGAAACTTGGAGATGACCAAAGTCCGGCATTGGAACAGTAGTCACTGTTTTAGCAACTGTCAGAGTAATCTGTTTATTTGACGTCACATCATAAGAAGAGCCTGCAGCTGGGGTTTGGCTGATGACCACTCCTTCTTCAACATCAGAACTTTCTTCTTCTACAATCTTGATCAGCTTCTCAGGAATATTGTAAGTGCTTTTCAGATCTTCAATCGCCTCTGAGGACTTCTTACCAACATAATTTTCTACCGTAAAGGTTTTTGCTCCTTTGGAGACAATCAAATCCACCTTACTGTTTTCACGACGTTGACTATTAGCTGGTGGATCTGTCTTGATGATCTTACCTTCCGCCACTTTATCACTGTAGTCCTCCTTGATTTCTCCTACCTCAAGACCCTTAGCAGTAATGGTCGAACGAGCTTCTGCTACTGTTTGTCCTGCTACATCTGGAACCGTAGTATTGGCAGGACTCTTGTAGATCAGAAAGAAGAAGGCTGCAAAAACTAAGAGAATAGCTAAGAACAGAACTTTGTATCTAGCTCTTAAATGACGTTTTTTCGGCTTTTTGACTGGAGCTTTTAAAACAGGGGCCTCTCTCTTCACATCAGCCGCAACTTTAGGAGCCACTGCTTCTGCGACAGGACTTGGAGCTGACTGAGGAACTGGAGGAACTTTTGGCAAAGTTTTAGTATCTGCCTTGGCCCCATCATCAAAGACCAGTTTCTTTTCATTTCGGCGGTCATAGGATAAGCTGCTAGACAAGTCAACATACATCTCCGCAACGGATTGATAGCGATCGCTCAGCTTTTTAGCTGTTGCCTTAATGACCACATTTTCCAAGGCCTGAGGAACGTTCGAGTTTTCCGCGATGATTGAAGGCAGGGGCTTTTGGAAATGCTGCAAAGCGATCGTCACAGCACTATCTCCGTCATAAGGGATATGCCCTGTCAGCATCTCGTAGAAAATAATCCCCATAGCATAAATATCGCTCTGAACAGTGGCTTTGGAACCCCGTGCCTGCTCTGGCGAGAGATAATGCACCGAGCCCAGCATCGAATTGGTTTGAGTCAGACTGGTCTCTGCGAAAGCCACGGCAATTCCAAAGTCTGTTACCTTAGCATCGCCATCTGGTGTCAAGAGGACATTTTGTGGTTTTAGATCACGGTGGACAATCCCGCGTGTATGCGCCAGGCGCATAGCCAGTAGGATTTGCCCCATGATTCTGACTGCTTCTTCGTTTGAAAGTGGAGAATTTTCTTTGATATAGCGCTTAAGGTCAAGCCCAGAAACGTATTCCATGGCCAAATATTGCTGACCATCTTCTTCTCCAATATCGGAAATCCGGACAATGTAAGGATGATCCAAGTCCGCCATTGCTTTGGCTTCTCTTTGGAAGCGGGCAACTGCAATAGGATCCGTCTGATAATTGGTTCTAAGAACCTTTACAGCAACCTCCTCACCATCAAGTATCAGATCTCGCGCCAGATAGACATCTGCCATGCCTCCACGGCCAATCTGTTTGATGATTTTATATCGCCCGGCAAAGATCTTGCCGATTTGAATCATTCCTGTTCCTCCTTGTCAAAACGAACCAGAGCAACTGTGATATTATCCAGCCCTCCAGCATTGTTGGCAAAGCGAATTAAGGTTTCAGTTTTTTCAGATAAGCTGATATCGCTAGTGACAATATCATAAATTTCGCTGTCTGAAATCATATTGGTCAGACCGTCACTGTTGAGCAGAAGGTAATCACCATCTTCTAACGTGATCATGCCGTAGTCAGGCTGCACTTCGTCTTTTTGACCGATAGACTGAGTGATAATATTCTTCTGTGGATGGCGTTCCGCCTCTTCTTGTGTAATCTGTCCAGCCTTGAGCAAAGCATTAACAAGTGAATGGTCACTGGTTAATTGGCTATATTCCTCACCACGAATCAAGCCAATGCGAGAATCACCAATATGAGCATAGATAGCTTGATTATCAATAATGGCTAAGGCTTCTAGCGTCGTGCCCATGCCCTTGTATTCTTCGTCCTGACCAAATTGATGGATCCGCTGATTTTCTTGTTCCAAATGCTCTGCAAACCATTCACGGACTTGGTTTACTGAGTCAATCTGAGTATCAACCCATGCGGCACCCAGGTCTGTTACAGCCATTTCGCTGGCAATGTTACCAGCTCTGTGACCACCCATACCATCAGCCAAGATAATCATGGTCTTGCCAGCTCGATTTACAAAAAGATTGGCATAATCTTGATTATTTGTCCGCTTTTGACCAACATCTGTTAATATTGAAATTTCCATACTGTCAGTTTCCTCCTCTTAGTCCGATATCTTCCTAAATTGACTGATAAAAAATCCATCGCTTCCGTATAATTCCGGCGTAATCAAGATACAGCCGTCTTTCACGATATCTTCTCTTTCATGTTCTAGTCTAACTTGCTCAAAATTTGGGTGTCTTTCTAGAAATTTCTTAACTACTTCAAAATTCTCTGCAGACACAATCGTGCAAGTACTATAAGTTATTATACCACCTTTACGTAGACTTTGACAAACGCTGTCTAATATATCCAGCTGAATTTTTTGTAAATTTTCAAAATCAGCGTTTTCTTTATTGTATTTAATGTCTGGTTTGCGGCGAATTAAGCCGATACCAGAACAGGGAGCGTCCACTAGGATTTTATCAAAAGCATTTGGTCCAAAAGTCTCAAATACCTTGGTCGCATCCAGTTTTTTAGTCGTGATTTTATCTGCTAAGCCTAGACGTTCTGCATTTTGACGAATCAAGTTCAGCTTGTGATCGTAAAGATCCAAGGCTGTAATCTGGCCGCTTGTCAGATAAGAGGCCATGTGCACAGCCTTACCACCTGGCGCACTGCAGGCATCCAAAATCTGCTCATGCCCTTCAATCTGCAGGGTTGGAGCCACCAACTGGCTAGACTCGTCTTGAATAGTAATCAAGCCTTTTTCAAAGAACTCATGACCAGCAAAATAGCCTTGCTTCTTGACCAAGGCTGAAGGTGCCAAGAGCGAATCGTCCGCATTCAAAACGGCTTTAATTTCTTCCTTTCGAGCCACATCCGTCACTCGAATGCTGGCCTTGTTGCGCTCAAAGAGACTAGCAAAGATGGCTTCCGCGCGTTCCTCCCCGTATTCGTCAATCAACACCTTGACCAGCCAGACCGGCAGAGAATACTGGACTGAGTAGCGCTTATTCTTGCGTTTGATAGTAATCGGATCGGCCGCACCGTCCCGCTCGATTTTCCGCAGGATCGCATTGACATATTTTTCACTGCCACGCTTGCGGCCTTTTGCAATCTCAACAGCTTCATTGACAACAGCATGCTGGGGGATTTTATCCAGATAGAGCATCTGGTAGAGGCTGAGCTCAAGCAGGATATAAAGCCAAGCATCCAGCTTGTCTCTATCCTCCACAAAATGAGCCAGTTGCCATTCCAGACTAATTTTGCGAGCGACTGTTCCATAGACCAGCTCCGTAACCAAGCTTTTATCAGCTGAACTGAGGGCACTCTGTTTCAGCGCCTTATTAAGGGCAATATTGGAATAAGCTCCCTCTTCAAAGACTTCTTCCAGAATTTCCAGAGCAAGCTCTCGGGCTCTTTTTTGCTTACTTTCCAAATTCATCACCTACTGCTAAACTTCGACCCAGACCGTTGAGGAAGTCCTTGATGTCCATCTTGGGCTTGCCGAATGGCTGCACCGTCTTTAGAGAAAGGGCTCCCTGACCAGCTGCGACCACTAATTCTTTCTTGCTGATTGTCAAGATTTCACCCGGACGACCACTGCCTTCCGCTTGGCTAACTTCGTAAATTTTGAAGCGCTGACCAGCTAGCAGGGTATGGGCCACCGGCCAAGGATTCATGCCCCGAACCTGATTAAAAATCTGGCGACTAGTCTTTGTCCAATCAATCCGCTCTTGCTCTGGGCTGATATTGGGTGAAAAAGTTACCAGCTCTGGATCTTGAGGATGAGCTTGAATCTCTCCCGCTACATAGGCTGGCAAGACTTCTAAAAGAAGATCGCGGCCAATCACAGCTAGTTTTTCAAAGAGAGTTCCGACATTATCAGACTCTTCAATGGCTGTTGCCCGACTGGCAATCATATCACCAGCATCCATCTCCTTGACCATCTCCATAATGGTCACACCCGCTTCTTGGTCACCATTTATCAAGGCATAATGAATGGGCGCTCCGCCACGGTATTTGGGCAAGAGAGAGGCATGGACATTCACCGCGAAGTTAACGCTGTCCAGTAAGCGGCTCGGCAGAAATTGACCAAAGGCTACTGTCACAATGCCGTCAGCTCCCAAGTTCATAATTTCTTCCAATTCAGCGCTTTTAGCTAACTTTTCTGGTTGGTAAACTGGCAAGCCGTTGGCTAAAGCCACTTCCTTGACCGGTGTCATGCGGATTTCCTTTTTACGACCCACCGCTCGGTCTGGTTGAGTGACCACTGCTAAAATTTCATATTGTTCGCTCTCCAGCAGGCCTTTTAAGACCGTTGCTGAAAAGTCAGGCGTTCCCATAAAAATTAATTTCACTGTCATTTCCTCAAATCTGTCGCAGAATCCCCTCACCTGCGACTGTTTTTCTTTCTATTATATCAAAAAAGCGAGCAAAGATGATAGCTCTCGCTCACTTTCGCCATCAGATAAAATTCTGGGGTTCATTATCAATACTGAGTCGCAGGTCCTTGTTTTCCGCTTGCTGCGTTAGTTCCAAGACCCGATTGAGCGTAGTTTGTAGGTCATCCTCAAAGCGATACTTCAGTAAAATCTGATAGTGGTATAGATTGTGGGTTCGGGCAACGGGCTTGGGTGTGGGACCCAAAATTTGCACCTTGTCCGATAAGCCACTCCGTAAAATATCCATAACTTGATAAGATTTCTTGACTACCGTTTCCTCATCCTTGTGTGATAGGGTCAGCCCGACTGTATAGTAATAAGGAGGATAGCCCAACTGCCGACGTATTCCCATTTCATAAGCGTAGAAGCCTTCGTAATCCTGCTTTCTGGCAAAGTCAATGGCATAGTGATGCGGGTTGTAAGACTGGATAAAGACTTGTCCAGCTTTTTCAGCCCGACCTGCCCGACCTGCTACTTGAGTCAGCAGTTGAAAAGTCCGCTCAGAAGAGCGAAAATCTGGCAAATTCAGCGCTGTGTCTGCATTAAGCACACCGACCAAGGTCACATTAGGAAAATCCAGTCCCTTGGCAATCATCTGAGTTCCCAGCAGAATGTCTGCCTGTCCCTGACCAAAGGCCTCTAGGATTTCTTCGTGGCTCCCTTTTTTTCGGGTCGTATCCACATCCATCCGCAGAATGCGAGCCTCTGGAAAGAGAGTCGTCAGCTCATCATAGGCTTTCTGCGTTCCCGTACCATAGTAGCGGATACTGCGACTGGCACAATTAGGACAGGCTTGCGGAATATCCTTGGTAAATCCACAGTAGTGGCAGTTCATGGTCTTGGTATCCATATGCAAGGTCAGAGAAATATCACAGTTGGGACAGGTGTCCACCGTGCCACATTCTCGACACATAACAAAACTAGAATAACCTCGCCTGTTGAGCATGAGAACCGTCTGCTCGCCCTTATTCAGACGATCCTGAATAGCTTCTAGCAAGACTGGAGTGAAATTACTGGCTTCATTTTGCCCGATATAATCTCGGAAGTCCACCACTTGAACCTGAGGAATCTGCGCCAGCGGATTAGCCCGCTTGGTCAGCTGCAAAAAGTCATAGACGCCACGGCTGGCTCTGGCCCTGCTTTCCAAACTCGGAGTCGCCGAACCCAGCACTAAAACAGCTTGATTGTAATGAGCTCGCAGGAGAGCAACCTCTCTGGCATGGTAGCGAGGATTGGAATCCTGCTTATAGGAGGACTCATGCTCCTCATCAATGATGATGGCTCCGATATTTGTCAAGGGGGCAAAGATGGCCGAACGCGCACCGACAACGACCTGAGCTTCTCCCCGCTCCACCTTGCGCCACTCATCGTACTTCTCACCGTCAGATAGACCAGAATGCAAAATAGCCACCTTGTCACCAAAGCGCGAAATAAAGCGATCGGTCACCTGAGGAGTCAGAGAAATTTCCGGCACCAGCATAATCGCAGTCTTTCCTTGGATTAGAGCCTCCTCAATCACCTTCAGATAAACCTCGGTCTTGCCACTCCCCGTCACTCCTTCTAGCAAAACGGGCTGAGCGTCAGCTTGGCCGATTTTTTCACAAATCGCAGTGACCGCAGCTGCCTGCTCCTCATTGAGAACCAGCTTTTTATCCTGTCGCTCCTTCTGGAAATGCGCCGCAGACCGGCTGACCTCTCTCTCCTCTGTATGAAGAAGCTCTTTTTCTAAGAAAATATTGACGACTGCAGGTGAAAAGAGTTTTCGTAAGTCTTTGAAAAGACCTGATTGTGGATTTTCCAGCAGATAAGTCTGAAGCTCCTGCTGCTTTTTCGCTCGGGTAGAAGGCAAGAACTGAGTCAATTTCTCTCTGTTCACATGATACCAAGTTTCAGTCTTGATATGCTTGCGGTCGATCGCTTGGTATTCCAAACGAATCTTACCAGCCTGAGTCAGCCGCATGAGCTTGGACTGACTTTTCTTGTCCAGATCAGAAAAACGAAGACTAGCTTCCTGACCGAAAACGGCCTGCCGCTCCTCAGAAGAAAGCTGCTCCGTTGGATAAAGCAACTTGTCATAGCTGGAATTAAGAAGACTCGGCAACATGGCCTTCAGGATGGAAATTTTATAGGAAAAGACAGACTGTCGCAGCTGGTCAGCTAGCCAGAGCTGCTCCGCATTGAGAACCGGCCTAAAGTCCAGAACTTCAGCAATATCTTTCAATTCTCCGATATGCCCCGCCAAATCTTCAACTCTCTCATCAGACAAGCCAACAATCAGCCCCTGAATCAACCGACCGCCCTTGCCAAAAGGCACATGCACCCGCATCCCAGCTTCTAGCATCCCAGAAAACTCCTCTGGAACCGCATAGCTGTATGGTTTATCCGTCTGCATCAGAGGAACATCGACAATAACCTTGGCAACTTTCACACTCTCACCCCGCTTTCCCTAAACGAAAAATAAGATTGAGTAACCCCAACCTTAAATTTTCTCACCCTCTTCTTTTTCTTTGGCAATTTGTTCTTTGATCTTGCGCTCTTCTTCTTCTTTACGCAAACGTTCTTCTTCCGCACGACGGCGAACTGCTTCGCGTTTTCCTTCTGGATCTGGATGAATCACAACATTACCAGATTCAATTTCTTCCAAAGCTCGCAGCGTTGATTTCACTGATTTAAAATCTTGAGTTGGCTTAGCGCCAGCTTCTAGCTCATGGGCACGCTTAGCTTCTAAGATAACCAAAGAATATTTTGACGGTACCTTGTCCAACAAGGTATCAATAGACGGTTTTAACATCATAACTATTTACCTAATTTCTAACTTTATTAACGGACGACTGCTTCATCCTTAGGAAGCATGTCTTGGTAGTGACCGATGACACGGTCCACACGAAAATGCTCGGCTTCAATTACACGTTTCACACGTTCAGCTGCCAAAGGTACTTGGTCATTGACAATGGCATAGTCATACTCTCGCATCAAGGCAATTTCTTCTTTTGCTTTCTCAATTCGCTGAGCAATAACGTCTGCACTATCTGTACCACGCCCAACCAAACGGTCTTTCAACTCTTCCAAATCTGGCGGAGTTAAAAAGATAAACACAGCATCGGGCACTTTTTTCTTGACTTGTAGAGCTCCTTGGACTTCGATTTCCAAGAAAACATCTATCCCCTTATCCAAGGTCTCATTGACATAAGTGAGCGGAGTCCCGTAATAATTGCCGACATACTCTGCATACTCGAGCATCTGCCCTTGACGGATCAACTCCTCAAACTCTTCACGAGTGCGAAAGAAATAATCAACACCATCAACTTCTCCAGGACGCTGCGGACGAGTCGTCATAGATACAGAATACTGAAACTGATTGTCCGTACTCTCAAAAATTTCCCGTCTTACTGTTCCTTTTCCAACGCCTGAGGGGCCAGAAAAGACGATTAACAAGCCTCGTTCTGTCATCATATCTCCTTCACAGTCTTTCTATCTAGTGTAACAAAATTGCGCTCATATTTCAAGAAGATTCAAAGAGATTTCCTTGATAATCCTCCAGAATTCTGCTAGATTTTAGACGCTTTTATTCATCAAATAAGCCTTGAAGACTGGCGAAAGGACTGTTGGCTTCTTTCTTCTCCATTTGCTGCTTTTGGTAGTCTTCCTCCGTCAACACCTGCCAGTCATTTCCCGTAGGCATACTCGCACCAGCTTCCTCTTCAGGAGTCAAAACTTTTAGCGGAATATGAAGTAAAATATTGTCCGCCACACTGGCTGCCAGATCGATCGAATCCCCCTCAAATGGTAGAACCAAATCATCTTCCAGCAAATCTTTTTGCACAGAGCCATCTTCGACAGAAGCAAAGACTTCATGAACCGTGTAGGCTTCCTCCCTATCAACTGGAGCCATACTGCGACTAGAAGCGAGGGTAATCTTGTAGGTCAAGGTGTAATCCAAAAAATAAAACCCATTTTCATACTGAGCCTGACCTCTAGCCACGATCTTCTGGATATCTAACACTTCACGATTACGCTCTTGTAACTCTTGTGCCAAATCAAACTCTTGATCGAACTGCAAACCACCAGCATTCTTCTTAATTTCTTGAATATTTAACATTTCAGCCTCGTTTTACATTATTTCTTTCTTCATTATAACATTTTCTCAGCCAAATACCTATACCCCAAACAGCCAATGAAACAACTAAAAAGAAAATCTCTCAGCCAGCTGGACTGAGAGAAAATACATTTTTCCTAAAAAGGGATTATTTTCGGAATTTGAACTGGCTGTAAAGACCAAAGACGATGATCCAGACAGCTGATCCGATTGCTCCCACTACCGTTGACTCTTGTAAGAAAAGAGTGACAAAGACAAAGGCAAAGAAGAGCATGGTCAAAGGATTGAGAAACTTGTAAGCCGGCATGAGATAACCATCTGCCATAAAATCTGGTGACTTACGATATTTGAGGTGGGCCAGCATAGTCAGACCATAGATAGCGATGTAGACACCAGATGAGGAGGCCGTAATCAGAGCAAAGGAGTCCGATACTCCCGGAAGAATCTTGATAAAGGCCGCAAAGGCAATGGTAGCCGCCGAAGCCAAAATCGCATTCTGCGGAACATTTTGCCGAGATAGTTTCCCAGCTCCTATTTTCTCAAGAAAAGGATTGGGCGTATCGTGGGCAATCTGATACAAATGGCGACCTGTTGAGTAAAGGGTCGAGTTTAGTGCGGAGGCCGCTGAAGTCAGAACCACGAAGTTAATCAAGGCTGCCGCCCATTTGAGACCCGCTAACTGAAAAACAATAACAAAGGGAGAGTCAGCCGTTGCTAGTTTTTCCCAAGGAATGATAGCCATAATGGCAAGGAGAGAACCCCCGTAAAACAAGACAATCCGCAAAGGAATTTCTTTGATAGCTTTTGGCAAGACCGCTCGTGGATTAGCCGTTTCAGAAGTGGTAATCCCGATAAATTCAATGGCCTGATAGGCAAAGAAGACCATCTGGAAAGCCATGACAAAACTTACAAAGCCATTAGGGAAAAGCTGAAAACCTCGGCCAATATTCCCAAGACTAGCTACTCCGTGAGGCGTTTTAAAGCCTGTCAATACCATAAAGACAGCCGTTGCAATCAAAGCTATGATAGCCACAATCTTTATCATCGCAAACCAAAATTCGACCTCGCCGAAGACTCGAACCGCTATCAGATTGACCAAGCTAAGAAGGGCTAGAAAGACAAGCTGAATCATCCAAGCTGGCCAGTCAGGAAACCAGTACTGCACATACTGGGCAACAGCCGTAATCTCAGCCATTCCAATAAAAATCAGAGAAATCCAGTAGGACCAACCAGAAAAATACCCCCAGCCAGTTCCCAAATATTTGGTAATAAAGTTGATAAAGGTATGCTGGTCAGGGTCGTAGTAAAGCATTTCCCCAATCGCCCGCATCATCAGATACATGAAAAGGCCCGTCAGCATGTAAATCAAGATAATGGATGGACCCGTCAGGCTAATCGAGCGTCCCGCCCCCAAGAAAAGTCCCGTGCCGATGGTTCCAGCAATGGCTATAATCTGAACATGCCGATTCTGTAAGCCACGTTTCATCCCGTTCTTTTCTGTTTTCTCGTTGTTTTTCAACTCATTTTCACTCATTCAATCATTTCCTTTCACAAATCGCTTTATTGTATCACAATTCAAGCAATTCTGCTAGATTTTTTCATTTTATATAAACATTTACTCTAGAAAATTTATGCAAAAAGACAGACTCATAGTTCGTAGAATCATTTATAACAGACAGGATAAAGCTTTGTATGCTGTTCTTATAAAGAGGCTCTATCTAGCTCTAACTCCCTTACTTGTCTAGGATAAACATCCCTATTATCCACCACTTGATGATAATCTGCAAGCAAGTAGCAGTCCTGAAAATTCAGTTCTTCATTTTCCTTAGCATACAAACAGAAATCATCTTCTAGCTCTTCCGATTTTACAGCCTCCATGATATCTTTTAAAAAATAGGTTTGGTTTTCTTCATTGGTCAAAAGTCCCTTTCCATTCATAGGCCGGATAAGCTCCTAGACATTGATAGTCCAAGCTTTCTGCAACCTTCTTGGAAGCTTCGTTGTGCGCATCCCATAGTGGAAAGAGTGAGCGTTTTTGAGCTTCTAAAATCATCCGGGCTCCCAAGATTTTGGCCAAGCCCTGCCTTTGGTAGGCTGGCTTGGTAGCAATTTCAATCTCAAGAGCTCCATGATAGACCAATCCTGTTGATACAGCAGCGATGATTTCCTTATCTGAATAGAGTAAAAAACCAAAGCCACCCGACGCTTTAAAATGGTCAAAATCAGAAAAATCACCCCGCAAATCCTGAGACCAGACTTCCTCAGCCAAACGCTCATAACTCTCCTCAACAATCGGACAAAGGTGGTAGTTTACTGGTAGACTGCTCTGACATTTCTCCAAGGCCTCTGTGTCAAAGTCTGCCCTGTCAGCAAAAGCGTAGCGAGTAAACCGTTGCAACTCACTCTGACTATCCAGAAACTCTTGCCAACTGGGCTCCTCAGAGATAATGACCTTGTCAGCCAAGCTGTATTTTGTGCTATAGTCCTGCCACAAATCCGGATCCACCTGACCAGCTGGAAAAAGAAAGTTCCCTAGTTGGTAAAGACAGGATGTCTCAGGAGCATTCATAAAGAACTGCCCTAGACCAGCATCCAAACCGTAAATTACCATATTTTTGGTCCAGGTTTGGAAAAGGTTCTTAGCTTTTTTCATTGTTCGCATCCTTCATTCACTTACTTCAAACTCCAGCCGCCGTCGATTTTGATAATCTCGCCCTGCATAGCAGCTGCCCTGCCACTAGCCAGAAAGAGGCTGACGTCTGCCACTTCCTGTGGATCCAGCCAGCGCTTGATCGGCGTTTCCTCTGAAACCCAGTCTGCCAGTCCGCCTGGCTCAAAATCTGCAGCAGTCATGGCTGTCTTGACAGCGCCTGGCGCCAGGCCAAAGACTTGGATATTTTGATCCGCATAGTCCAGGGCTATCTGCTTGGTCAAGCCAGCCAGAGCATGCTTAGAGGCTGTATAGGCAGCACCGCCTCCGCCAGCCAAAAAGCTAGCAATCGAGCACATATTAATGATGATACCAGACTTTTTCTCCAGCATTTTCTGCAGGTAAAAGCGGGTGATTTTCATGGTAGCGGTCAGATTCAGCGCAAAAAGCTGCTCCCAATCCTCGTCGCTGGTCTCGTGCAAGGGACGATAATCGTCCAAAATACCAGCCGTATTACAGAGAATGTCCACCTCAGGCAAGCTAGTGAAGAGCGGTGTCAAATCCTCTGTCAAATCCATTTTAAAAAAACGTAGTTCATTTAGAAACCCCGGATTTTCACCCTTATCTACTCCATAAACGCGGTAGCCATTTTCCAAAAAGGTCAGAGCCTGAGCTTGGCCGATGCCAGAGCTAGCTCCCGTCACTAGTACCGTCTTAGTCATCCACTTCCACCCAATCTGTCGCGAGGACATCACAAGGAGTTGGACTCCACATGGAGAAACCCTCCCCTTCACCTGAAACATTGAGGAGGAAATAAG